>JGI2924J29684_1078721_pt1 | contig 130485 bp, 122 predicted proteins | sample BenlonsequencITS_FD_29684 | JGI IMG/M metagenome (IMG submission 29684) | reverse complement strand
CCATGCCCCTCCGAAAGCGGTTCGCGCTTCGCGCGATGGCCCACTCATGACGATGAGGCCGTCATGAATGGGGCACCCGGCTTTCGCACAAATCCCCACCTTAGCTTCGCGAAGGTGGGGCACCCGTCTTTGCTTGGGGTTCAGCTTTGTTGGTGGAGCGAAACCCACGTCTCAGAAGCGAGACGTGGGGCACCAGGTCTGCCGGTTGAAGGAAACGGTCTTGCTTCGCACGAATGCCCCATTCATGGCGATGAGACTGTCATGAAATGGGGCATCGTTTTTTGCTGACTTCAGATTTGGCAGCTTGTTACTTCAGGACTGAAGGATGCAGGTGCATCCAGACGAGGAGGCCTGCGCCGAGGATGATGCGGTAGATGGCGAAGATGGTGAAGCCACGTTTGCGGACCCAGCCGAGGAACCAGGCTACGACGAGGTAGGCCACGATGAAGGAGACGGCCATGCCGATGATGAGGACGATCCAGCGTTCCGGGCCCATGACGAGTGGGGTGAGGGCTTCGGCGCCCTGGGAGGCCAGGTCCTTGGCGCTGGGGTGGATGGCCTTCAGCAGCGAGTAGCCGGTGGCGGCGATCATGGTCGGGATGGAGATGAGGAAGGAGAACTCCAGCGCGGCGGAGCGATCGAGGCCTGCGATCTGTCCGGCGGCGATGGTGGACATGGAGCGCGAGGTGCCGGGGATGACGGCGCTGAGGACCTGGCAGATGCCGATCCAGATGGCCTCGCCGAGACCCATCTGCTCGACGTGAGTGATGCGGGCTTCGCGGTGGTTGGCCCAGACGTCAACGACCCACATGATGATGCCGCCGATGAGGAGGGCGAGTGCGATGACGGTGAGGTTCTCGAGGTTTTCGCCGATCTTTTTGGTCAGCAGCTTCGCCGGGATGGCGGTGCAGATGAAGGCGATGAGCGTGAGGGAGATGGGATGGGTCAGCCACGTCTTGTTGCCGCGTTCGCCGTGGGGGAAGCTTCGCATATACGCGATGATGCGGATGGCGAAGAAGAGCAACAGGGCGAGGATGGCGCCGAGCTGGATGACGATGGTGTACATCTTCCAGAACGGGTCGGTGAGCGAGACGTGGAGGAGTGCTTCGGTCAGGCGGAGATGTGCGGTGGAGCTTACGGGGAGGAACTCCGTCAAGCCTTCCACGATACCGAGGATGACGGAGAGGATGTAGTCGTTCAAAGCGGCTTCACCGGGCTTTCAGAGTTGGGGCGGGCTAGTCGCGATCACTGCCGTAGATCGCGATGCCCTGCTCCACCCTGTATACCAGACTGACGGCGCGTGCCGTGTAGTCGCTGGCGGGAAAGCGCTGGACCATGGTGTCCCGGAGGGCGTGCGCGTGTTGCGAGGCGGCTTCGGCGCGCTTTTTGTTCTCTTCCGTGGTGTACATGGTGACGAGGACGCCCTGGCGGTAGACGGCGTTCCAAAGAGCCTGGGGCGTTTTGGGGCCGTCGGGGAAGGCGTCCGCGTACTTCTGGTAGAGATTGCTCTCCATTTCCGGGCATTTAGGCAGACCCTGCCAGTCGCCGCAGAGCTTTGCGTCGAGCAGGTCAAAGGCGGCGAGGGCGGGGTATTTGCCGGTGCCATTCTTGACGATCTTCTGGAGATCTTTCTGGTAGATGTTGGGGCGCAGGTTTGCGTCCATGTCCTTGGCGCTGGGCAGGGTGCTGGCGTCGAACTTTTCTTCCTGCCAGCGGATGTCGGCGGATCGCCACTGGGCTTCGCCGGCGAGGGACGAGGCGGGGAAATACTCGGCCACGCGGCGGTAGAGGAGGTGAGCGGCGCCTGCTGCGGATTTGGGTGCGTGCGGCTCGCCGGCTGCGGCTTCCATGGTGGCGGCCTGGCCGTAGATGAGCTTATCGCCGTTGGGGGTGGCGGGGCTGACGAGGCCCTTGTCGCGGATCCAACCGGAGCGGGGCAGGACGGCGGGGTCGACGCTGAACTCGGGCTCTTCTTCGCCCTTCTCATCCTGAATGTCGGTGTTGGCGAAGACTTTGACCCAGGGGCCGCTGCGCTCGACGATGAGGACTTCGTGACCGGGCGTGACGACGGAGACGCGCTGGGACTGGGCGTCGGGCGCGACGTAGACGTCGGCGACCTTGAGCACGGTGGCTCGCTGCGCGTCGGGTGGCGGTTCGGGGCGCTTCTGCGCGGCGAGAGGAAGTGCGAGGACGAGCAGACAGGCTAGCTTGCGCATACGGGTATTAGACGGTGTGGAGTGAGGTGGTGTCACGGAATCGTTCGCCGGTCTCACGCTTTGGCGGCGATGAGTTCCTGGTGGAGGCCCGGGTCGATGTTGCCGCCGCTGACGACGGCGACGATCTTGCTGGCCGGCGGGAGCTTGGCGGCGTGGAAGAGGGCGACGGCAAGGGTGACGGCGCCGCTGGGTTCGGGGACGATGTCGGTTGCGAGGAGGAGGACGCGGGTGGCCTGGAGGATCTCTTCTTCGGTGACGGTCACGATGCCGTCGACGAACTCGAGGATGTGGGCGAAGTTGCGTTCGCCGAGGCTTTGGGTGCGGAGGCCGTCGGCGATGGTGCGGGTGGTCTGCGCGCCTTGCCATTCGACGAGGGTTTTGGTGCGGAAGCTCTCGTGGGCGTCGGCGGCGAGCTCGGGTTCGCAGCCCCAGACCTGGGCTTTGGAGCCGGCGAGTTTGACGGCGGTGGCGACGCCGCTGAGGAGTCCTCCGCCGCTGACAGGGGAGAGGACGAGGTCGGCGTCGGGGGCTTGCTCGGTGATTTCGAGGCCGCAGGTGGCCTGGCCGGCGATGATGAAGGTGTCGTCGTAGGGCGGGACCATGATGTAGCCGTGCTGGGCGACGAGCTCTTCGGCCTTCTGCTTGCGTTCGAGTGAGGCGGGGCCGACGAGGACGACTTCGCCACCGAGCGCGATGGTGGCTTCGCGCTTGATGAGGGGCGCGGACTCGGGCATGACGATGACGGCTTTGGCACCAAGGGCGCGGGCGGCGAAGGCGACGCCCTGGGCGTGGTTGCCGCTGGAGTAGGTGATGACGCCGCGCTGGAGCTCTTCGGGTGTGAGCGAGGCGATCTTGTTGTAGGCGCCGCGGAGTTTGAAGCTGCCGATCGGCTGCTCGTTTTCGGCCTTGAGCCAGATCTCGGCGGTGGTGGGGATGTGGAAGCCGGCGGCGATCATGCGCTGCGTGTCGAGCTTGTAGAGGCCGGTGACGATGGCGGTGCCCGCGATGCGGTCGCGCGCGGACTGGATGTCGTCGAGGGTGATGAGAGCTTCGGTCACGTTCGGCATGAGGCTATTGTCTCGCACGTGAGAAACAGGAAGGCCCACGAATCTCGTGGGCCTTTTGCGGCTGTGCCGGAATGGGTGTTTAGGTGGCGCGGTAGGGCTTGCTGTAGTGGGTGGACCACTGGACGAGGTCGGCGTTGAGGAAGCGCCAGTTGCCGTGCCGCTTGTCGACTTCGAGGAGCATGTAGGCGTTTGGGTCGTAGCGGGTGGCGGCCATGATGTAGTGCTGCGGGCCGTAGGTGTGGGCGAAGTCGATCCACTTGTGGATGTGACCGGAGACGACGAGCTGGATGGTGTCGGCGTAGCGGCGGAGCAGGGGCTGCAGGCCGTAGTCGCGGAACTCAGTGGCTTGTGTCTGCATGAGCGGGTAGTGGATGAAGATGAAGGTCGGCTTGCGTTCGGCGAGCTGCGCTTCGAGCCAGTGGAGCTGGGGTTCGCCGAGGGAGCCGAGGCTCGGGTAGAAGTCTGATGCCTTGTTGTCCTGGGTGCTGCCTAAGAAGTTATTCAGGTGAATGAACTTGCAGCCCTTGTAGTCGAGGACGGTGTAGGGATCGGTGTTGAACTTTGCCTTGAAGAGGCGGTGACTCATGTCGCGCGGGACGCGGCGGACGTCGTAGTCGTGGTTCCCGAAGCCGAGGTGGACGGGCGCCTTGAACTTGTCGGTGATGGCCTTGGCGTGGTCGAGGCGGGTGGTGTTTTTGAAGTAGAAGTCGTAGTCGGTCGATGGGTAGTTGTGGAAGTAGTCGCCGATGAGGAAGACCTGCTCGATGGCGGGGCTGAGGCTGTTGATGACGTCGCGTGCGGACTCGAGACGCGGCGTGGTGACAAGGATGCTTTCGTTGTCCTCCACGCCGTTCTCGCTGCCTTTGACGTAGTAATCGTCGATGATGTGGCAATCGGCGACGAGTGCGATGTAGAACTTGTCGGGCGAGGCGGTCGCCCGGACCTGCTCAGCCCAGAGTTTCCGGGTGAGCAGGCTGCCGAGCGACGCGGTTGCGATGCCTGTGAATTGACGTCTGTTGAGCACTGCAATGACCTCGCCTTCGAAGGGTTATTTAGAAGATCAGCTTCGCTGCGAGCTGAAGCTGACGTGCCGGGTATGCGCTGGTGATCTGACCGAAGCTGCTGCCACCCACGGTGCTGTTCGCAGCGCCGTAGTTGACCTTGTTGAGGACGTTGAAGGCTTCGGCGCGGAAGTCGAACTTCGACTGCTCGCTCCAGAGTGAGAAAGCCTTATGCAGACCGAGGTCGGCCTGGAAGAAGGCATTCGAACGGCCCATGTTACGCGACGCCGTGCCCCACGGTGCATTCGAACCGGTGATGCTGGTGTCTGTGGGCAGGACGAAGGCAGAAGGATTGAAGACGTTGTTTACCGTCTGAGCCGTCTTGACGCGGTTGGTACCGTAGAGCGGCTGACCGCTGACACGGTAAGGACGATAAGTTACCAGGTCGGTGGTATACAACGGATTCGAGTTTGAGAGCGAGTAGTTGAAGTTGATCGGAGCTCCACTGGTCATGTTGTTGATCAGTGTCAGCTGCCATCCACCCAGAATTTCATTCACGAAGTTGTTGCTACCGGCTCCGAACTTACGGCCATGACCGTAGGGCAGGTCATAGACGATAGCCAGGGTGTCCGAGAGCGGCTGATCATAGCCAGATGGGCCGTAGTCCGCGCTGGGGTTCAGATAGTTCACGCGGCTGTTGTCGCCGTTGGCCGTTTCCAGATGGCCACCGGAGATATCGAAGTTACGGCTCCAGGTGAACGAGTTCAGGAGGTAAAGACCAAGCTTGGTACGCTTCTCCACCTTGAACTGCAGCGAGTTGTAGTTGGTGGATCCACCGCCGTACGCGATTTCGATAGAACCGAAACCCTGGACGGGGCGGCGCGTCAACAGGTTGGGGCAGCCGGATGTAACCGATGCGTTGCGGGTGCAGGTGGCGCTGAGCGTTGCAGGATTGGCCTGGTTGTAGTCGGCAAGAACCTGGAGGTGCGTTCCCTTGCTACCCACGTAGCTCAGGTCCACGAGCCAGCCGTCGCCAAGCTGCTGTTGCATGCCCAGGAAGTAGCTCTGCAGGTATCCAGTCTTGAAATCCTTCGGGATATAGCGCGAGGTTACGTTCGAGGCGTTGAAGTACGCAGGTGAGGTGAGTACATTGCTGTACCCCTGCTGCGTTTGACGGAAGCAGGTCGATTGCAGCTGTGTGTCGTTCGTGCAGAGTGCTGCTGCCGTAGGCGTGACCTGCGAGATGTTGGCGTTGACGACGTTTGGACCGTTGTACGTGAGGTTGTTTTCGCCACCGGCACGGTTCCACTGTGTGTAACCGATACCGTAGCCGCCACGCATGACCGTCTTCGGCGACATCTGGTAGGCAAAGCCAAGGCGCGGGCCTACGTTGTTCTTCGGCGTATTTACGAGTGCCTTGTTGTAGGTGCTGCCGTTGCTGGCCTGGACCAGCGTTTTGGTCGCGGGATCGAAGTTAGCCAGCTTGTTATCGCGCTCCCACTGCGGGGTCACGATTTCATACCGCAGACCCGCATTCACCGTGAGGGATGGCGTCAGCTTGATGTCGTCCTGCACGTACATGAAGTTGTAGCGCTGGCGCAGGTTCACGATGGCATAGGTGGTCAGCGCATACGAGGAGCGGTTGCCGAAGAGGAAATCCGCCATGTTGCGAGCCTGCTGCAACTGCGCTGACAGCGCCGGTGCTCCAGACGCAACGGTAGTGTTCGCAGGGTTGCCATTCGCCGAGTAGGTGCCGGCGTAGTTGTCCTGTCCGTAGCTTGGGTTGAAGTCGTTCAGTTCCGTGTGAATCTCCTGGAACTCATAGCCCAGCTTGATGCTGTGCTTTCCCTTCAGGATGGTGTAGTTCACCTTCGGGTTGAAGACCATGGGGTTCTGGAACTGCGGGTTCGAAGACTGCGCACCGAACTGCGAGTAGCCAGTTACGGATTGAGCATTGAGAGAACGCACGATCCGGGGATCGGTCGGCAGTCCGTTGGTGATACCGCTCTGCGTCAGGATGGAAGCCTGACCGACGTTGACCGGGAATTTCTGGCCGACGTTGCGTGACCAGCCGAAGCGGACGTCCAGCAACTGCGTGGGGGTGACAGCCCAGGTGACGCCGCCCGCGATGTTCTTGTTGCGGATGGTTACGTTGCCGTTGCTGTTGCCACCGGCGAGGCCGGTGATGCTTGGCGGGTCAAAGATGTAACCGCGGTGCTGGCTGTATCGCGCGAAGATGGAGAGCTTCTGATTGAAGGTGTGATCGAGGCGGAAGTCACCCTTGTCGTCATTGATGATGCCGCGGGGCGCGATGACAAAGTTGTTCGACAGGCCTGCAACGTTGGGTGTGGGCAGCGCCGATACGACGTTCCGTGCGAAGGTCGTCCACTGCGCCTGCGGGATGCTGCCGAGGAAGGTCCGTCCGGTGATGGGATCCCGCAGCGGAATTGCATTCGCGGGATTCGAGGTGTCGTCGTTGAGGTAGAACAGACCGTTCCGCTGATTGGGCGTCAGGATCGTCGACGTTGAGGACGCGTTGTTGAAGATCTGGCGTACCGCTTCGTAGTCGCCAAACGCGAAGGTGTGGTCCTTCCAGATGGGGCCGCCGATGGTTCCACCGAACTGGTTCCGGATGAACTTGGGCTTGGTCTGGCCGGGTGCCAGGAAGGGACCGGTCGCATTGAACATGGTGTTGCGGACATAGTCCCATGCGCGGCCGTGGAACTGGTTGGTGCCGCGGCGAACTGCGGCGTTGATGACGGCGCCTACGTTGCGGCCGAATTCGGCGGAGTAGTTGTTGGTCTCAACACGGAACTCGTCGATCGCGTCGGGCGAGGGCGGAATGTTCTCGTTCGCAAAGCCCTGGTTCGAGGTGCCGTAGTTGTTATTGTCGAGACCGTCCAACATGAAGTTGTTGAAGGCGGAACGAAGGCCGTTGACGTTGAACGAGCCTTCACGGCTGCTGGTGGTGCCGTTGTTCTGAAGTGCGGACTTACGCACACCGGTGGAGAGCAGCGTGAGATCGGCGTAGGAGCGGCCGTTGAGCGGCAGGTTCTCAACTTCGCGGGTGCCGATGAGCTGGCTGTGCGAGCTGTTCTCGGTTTCGAGGAGCGAGGCTGCGCTGGTAACGGTAACGGTTTCGTTTGCCGATCCGTTCTTCAAGCCAAGGTCGACACGCTGACGCGCGTTGACCGAGAGCGAGAAGACGCCGCTGTCGGACTTGGAGAAGCCGCCTGCTTCGGCAGTGATCCGGTAGTCGCCGATGCGGATGCTGGAGAACTCGAACTTGCCCTCTTTGTCAGAGGTAAGCTGCTGGGTCACGCCCGTCTCTACGTTGGTCAACGTGACGGTTGCGCTCGGGATCGATGCGCCCGCTGCGTCACGGACGTATCCGAGGACTGAGCCGGAATCGAACTGAGCACGCATGCTCAGCGGACTTAACGACAGAACAAAGGGAATTGCGAGTAATGCTGGGTGGCGTCTCACTGGGTTTCTCCAAAAGTGCAGTAGGGCTGAGTGCTATCCCGGCGCACGACGCGGCAGTGGTTCGCAGCGGCAATGTCTTTCTTTTGTCCGGGTTCTTTCATGATGACGGTGCTGCGGTAAAGAAGAAAGACTTCATTAGCTTAGTCAGCGCTTACTTTTTGCGGCCAAGCATTCATTTTCAACAACTTACGGGAGTGGCCAGCTTGCAGGCTTCACCGAATATTCACTGAAACAGGAGTGGGAACGGTGGGTTCCCGAGCAACTCCAGGCCACTTGAGCCAGAGATGTAAGTCGAGCTAAGCGATTCGCGACGGATGCGAACGCGCCGTGACAGCGGCATTGTTCTACCTGAAGCCGAGAAGCTCGCGCAAGAAGAAGATCAGATTTTGGGGACGGGGAAGCCGCTTTGCCAGCATGCCTTTGCCGTGGGGAGGCCGCCGGACAGCGGCCTCCCCACCGGGTCAGGCCGGGAGAGCTTCCAGAAGGGAAATGGGGCTGGCGGTTGGAATGATGTGGTTCAGGCGGAAGCCACCGGCTGCGAGCAGGTCGCGAAACTCCTCTTCGGTACGCTCCTTACCGCCGACGAAGACCATCATTTCAATGTCAAGCAGTTTGCCCGGGTGAGGTGTTGCGCCCTCTTCGACGACGCACTCCGCCAGGATCAGCCGGCCGTTTGAGGGGATGACCTGACGGATGTTGCTAAGGATCCGGATGGCGCTGGAGTCCTCCCAGTCGTGGATGATGTGCTTCATGAAGTACGCGTCGCCACCGGCGGGGACGGAGGCGAAGAAGTTGCATTCGACGGCCTGGCAGCGGTCGCTGAGTTCGTCGGATGCGATGGCGAGACGCGTGTCCGAGACAACCGTGGGCATCTCTGCGACGATGCCCTGCATTGCGGGATAGGACTTGAGGATGGTGCGGAGAATGGCTCCGTGACCACCGCCGACGTCGACCATGTTTCTGATGGAGGAAAAGTCGTAGGCTTCCAGAATTGCAGGGAGGCACATGTTGCTGATGCCGGTCATGGCGTTGTTGAAGAGGGAGGCTTCCTTCTGGTTTTCAGGCTGGCTGAACCATTGAAAGGCGGGCTCACCGTAGATGTGATCGAAGGTGATGGTGCCGGAGACAACGCTGGTTGTCAGATGACTGTAGGCCTGCAGGTGCAGCGGATCGGTAAGCCACTCCATGGTGTCGGCGAGGGAGCCCTCTGCGTCTGAGCGCAGCAACATGCCGGCCGGGGTGAGGGTGTAGACGTAGGGTTCGGTTTGCTGGACGATCCCGTTCATCTCCATGACGCGGAGGATGCGGTAGAGGTGACCTTCGTGGGCGCCCGCCTGTTCGGCAAGGATGCTGAGGTGTGTGGGCCCTGAGCCCATACGATCTGGCAGTGCCAGCTTTACGAAGACCTGAAGGCAGGCCGAGACGATGTAACCGAGTCCGGCCTGAAGCAGAAGCTGTTGGGGATTGGGAGCCGTTGCAGTGCCAGCATCCTGGACCTGAGGGATGGAAGACGGCGCTTGCAGGGTTTGTACTTGCGACATGGATGACCTCTCGACTTCTTGCGATATGCGCACCTGTGGGCATGGCTCCGCCAGAGAGCTGTCGCCGGACAGATCGCGATGTTTGCGTCGTGGGGATGTAAGGACCGGAAACGTGCCGGCTCAAGCGACAAGCCGCGGGCTAGGAGAGGAAAAGTTGTTCCTGGCAACCCGGCACCAGGGACGACCCTGGCCCTTTCTACTGCTTTGGGTAGCTACGTCAGCAGACGCGCGCGCGTTCCCTTGGCTTGGTTCTAAGTTTAGAAATTATTTCGGACGCGCGACCGCCTGCCGGAAATATATAAGTCCGACTACGGTGCGTCCAGAATTAATTGAGTAAGTCCGGCTGATTTTCTGGCAGGCTCGCTTATAAGTCAGACTTCAGACACTGAGCGGGGCAACGCTGCGTCCGGGGGCGGATGCTGCTGGTGTCTTACTAAGTAGTTCTTGTTTTGCAGGATGATACTTTGCTGCGGATTGCGGGTGCTTGTTAGAAGCGGCTTAGTACGAAGAGGAATATGGCAACGATGCTGAGGAGGATGATGGCCAGCGTTGCGGAGATGTACCAGGCTGCGCGGCGTTCCTGACCTTTGCCGGGGCGGGTGATGCCGACGCTCCAGATGAAGCTCTCGCTGATCATATCGGTTAGGCTTCTCATGATGTGGTGTCTCCTGTACCTGTCCCCATTGGAACGGTTGGGAGACTGGGCCGATATGCAAATGCTGCGAAAAACGATCTGTGGATGGCGATGAAACGGCAGGACGAAGCTGGTCCTTCGGGCCGTGTCACGGTTTTGCGCGGTACGCGTCTGGTGCCGTTGCTGGACGGTTCGCAGGATGGGATGGCGCGGCGGCGGCAGCCCTGGAAGGGTGTCGTGCTGGAGCGGCACATGGTTCGGCCGGGGGAGATCCCAGAGCATGAACATCCGACGCTGTGCCTGCATCTGCAGCTTACGGGCGGGGCGGATTTTGAGTGGTGGCAGGATGGCAAGAATGCCGTCGAGCGCACGGAGCCGGGGTCGCTGATTGTGATTCCACCGGGGACTCGGGACCGGTTACGGTGGCAGGGGTCTTCCGAGCGGCTGATTCTTTCGATTGAGAGTGAGGGGCTGGCGGAGATCGCGGGGCAGCTTGGAACGCGGGATGTTCCGGAGATCCGCGGGACATGGTCAGGGCAGGATGCCGGATTACGGTTGCTGCTGGCGGAGATGGGCAGGGAGGCGGGGGAGAGCTGGCCGCTGGGTGCCTTGTATGCGGACCTGCTTGCGCTGGGGCTGCAGAGCAATTTGCTGCGCAACCACGCGACGCAGCCGATGGCTCTGCCGGGGCCGAAGGGTGGGATGAGCCTGGCGCGGCTGAGGCGGGCGATGGAGTACATGTCGGCGCATCTGGCGGAGGATATTGGGCTGGAGGCGATTGCTGCCGCGATGGGTGTGAGCGCTTCGCACTTTGCGCATGAGTTCCGGAGTTCGACCGGGGCTACGCCTTACCAGTATTTGCTGCAGCAGCGGCTGGAACGGGCGAAGAGTCTGCTGCGAACGACGCGTCTGCCGGTGCAGAATGTGGGAGCGCTTACGGGATTTCCATATGCTGCGAACTTTGTGCGGGCGTTTCGACAGCGGTTCGGGGTTACGCCTGAGGTCTGGCGTAGGGAGTTTGGGTTATGAGGTCCGACCGATTCAACGGGCGGCGCGGAGCCATTCGTTCATGGTGGTGTGGTTGACTACGCCGGCCTGCTGGCGCGTGAGTTTGCCGCCGGAGAAGATGGCGAAGTTGGGGATGCCCTGGACGTTGTAGCGGGCGGCGAGCTGTGGGTGGGCTTCGGTGTCGACCTTGAGTACGAGGGCGCGGCCGGCCATCTCTGCGGCGGTCTTTGCGACTTCGGGAGCGGCCATGCGGCAGGGTCCACACCAGCTTGCCCAGAAGTCGACGAGGACGGGGACGGTGGAGTTCTGGATGGTCTCGTCGAAGAGTGCGATGTCTGCGGCGATCGGTTCGGCCTGCGGCGGGAGGTCGTGCTTGCAGGCGCCGCAGCGGCCCGTGTCGGCGAGGTGTTTGGCGGGGATGCGGTTCCTGGTTTGGCAGTTCGGGCAGGTACGGATGACGGGCATGGTTGCTCCTGTGCTCTTTCCCTTGTTTGATGTGCGAGCGGAACGCGAAGCTTCTGAGCTCTTACGAAACAGAGGTTGCTCTGATGTCCTGATCTGGGCGTTCGATCTTTCGTCGAGTTGATGGTCATTTCACATAACTGTTGCTGAACACGCGGTTGTACCGGATACTGAATCACCGCTTTCATCTGTCAGGCCCGCATCTTCACGGAGATTGTCATGGCTTCACGGTTTTTCCGTTTGTGTCTCGCAGCGCTCTGTCTTAGTGCGTCTTCTGCGTTTGCGCAGCAGGCGCCGGTGATTGTGCAGCCGGGCGCTCCGGGACAGCCAAGCAAGACGCTGACCGAGGTGACGGCAGTTTCGGTGGCGCGACCTCTTTCGGAGGCGGATATCCGCTTTATGCAGGACATGATCATGCATCATGGCCAGGCGGTTGAGATGACGGCGCTGTTGAAGACTCGCACCAGCAACCCGGAGTTGCAGGAGCTGGGGCGGAAGATCGATGTCTCGCAGAGTGACGAGATCCGCTGGATGAAGCAGTGGCTGGCCGAGCGTGGGATTGCGCCGGAGACGCTGGAGTCCATGCCGGGGATGGACCATACGCAGATGAGTGGCATGGATCACGGCAGCATGGCCGGTATGGATCACTCCGCCATGGATCACGCGCATATGGACCACTCGCAGATGGCTGGTATGGCGACGGCACCGAAAGCGGCGGAGGCGGCGAAGTCTGATCCGATGGATGTGGCGATGATGCCGGGGATGCTGACACCACGGCAGATGGCGACGCTGCGGCGGTCGAACGGAGAGGCATTCGACAGGTTATTTCTTACCGGGATGATTCAGCACCACAGCGGTGCGTTGCTGATGGTGAAGCAGCTTTTTGACAGTCCGGGTGCGGGTCAGGACCCACAGCTTTTCGACTTTGCGAATGACGTTGATAACACGCAGCTTGCAGAGATCGACATCATGAAGGGCATTCTCCGAAAGGTAAATCCATGAACCGGTTTGATCGTCTTTCTCTCCTTCGCGTCTCCGCTGCGGCTGCTGCAGTGCTCGCGAGCCTTTCGTCCCAAGCGCAGATGGATCACGACAAACCGCCGGCGATCACACCGACTTCCAGCGTGTATGTGAACCCGCGGGCGGTGAGTGATCCTCGCATTGGTTTAAAGGCCGGTCTTTACGATGCGGGTGTTGCGGCGAAGGGGCTGGAGATGTTGACGACGATCGCCAAGCCAGCGGGCTTTGCGCCGGACGAGTCGAAGGTTGCGGCGTGGGAGGCGGCTCCTGCACCGACGCCGCCGAAGCCGGGTCAACCGCGCGTGGCGCCTGCACCGGCACCTTATGGCACGACGAACTCGGACCTGGCTTTTCAAGGGAAGTATGTTTTTGTGGGGAATTACTACGGCGTCAACACCTATGACGCGAGCGATCCGGCGAAGACGAAGCTGGTAACGAGCATGGTGTGTCCTGGCGGACAGGGTGACGTGTCGGTGTACGGCCACCTGATGTTTATGAGCGTAGAGGCTGCGAACGGCCGCGTGGATTGTGGTGTGCAGGGCTTTGCGTCGATGGAGGCCGCGGCCGCTGCTGCTGTGGCGGCTGCCGCGGCAGCACCTCCGCCACCTGCTGCGCCTGTTGAGGGTGCTCCGCCTGCAGGACGACCGGCTCCTCCGCCAGCTCCGGCGGAAAAGGACCGCGTGCGCGGCATCCGAATCTTCGACATCAGTGATGTGACGAAGCCTCGCCAGATTGTGGATGTACAAACCTGCCGTGGATCGCACACGCATACGCTGCTGGTTGATCCGAAGGATAAGGACAACATTTACGTGTACATCTCCGGTTCGGCCGGTGTGCGCGACGAGAAGGAACTGTCTGGCTGCAGTGGCGCGGACCCGACGGTGAATCCGGATACGGCGCTGTTCACCATCGTGGTGATCAAGGTGCCGTTGGCGCATCCTGAGATGGCTAAGATTGTGAGCAGTCCTCGCATCTTTACCGATCCAACGACGGGCGATATGAACGGCCTGTGGAAGGGCGGCAAGCATGGCGAGGGTACGCAGACGACGAGCGCAACGCGTGGCTGCCATGACATCACGGTCTACTCCGCGTATCACCTGGCGGCGGGTGCGTGCTCGGGCAATGGCATCCTGCTGGACATCAGCGATCCGGTGAATCCGAAGCGGCTGGATGCCGTGAGCGATCCAAACTATGCCTTCTGGCATTCGGCCAACTTCAGCAACGACGGCAAGGCCATTCTGTTCAGTGACGAGTGGGGCGGAGGCGGTCAACCGCGCTGCCGTGCGACGGACCCGATGAACTGGGGGGCGGATGCCATTTTTAAGCTGGACGCGAACAACAAGATGACGCTGCAGTCGTATTACAAGATGCCGGCGGCGCAGACAGACCAGGAGAATTGCGTGGCCCACAACGGGTCCGAGATTCCGGTTCCGGGCCGGGCACTGCATGTGCAGAGCTGGTATCAGGGTGGCATCTCGATTGTGGACTGGACAGATCCTGCGCATCCGATGGAGATCGGCTATTACGATCGTGGGCCGATCAACGGGAAGAAGTTTGCCATGGGCGGCCAGTGGTCGACGTACTGGTATAACGGCTTCATCTACGGGTCTGAGATTTCGCGCGGCCTGGATGTGATGAAGCTGTTGCCGACCGAGTTCCTTACTCAGAACGAGATCGATGCAGCCAACCAGATCACGTTTACGGAACTGAATGTGCAGAACCAGCCGCAGATTGTGTGGCCTGCAACGTTCATCACGGCGAAGGCTTACCTGGATCAACTGGGCCGTGGCGAGAGTCTGCCTGCGGCAAAGATTGCGGCCCTGCGCAGCGCAATCGAGAAGGCCGGTACATCGAAGAAGGACGCGGCCAAACTGAAGTCCGTCGCTCCGCAGTTGGAGAAGGCGGCTATGACGGCGAAGACACCGGCTGATGCGAAGCGTCTGCATGGGCTGGCGGAGATCATGGCGAAGGGCGGCGATGCCGCTCCTATGTCAATGGCCGGACTCTAAACGAAGCAACGTTGAAAGGCCGTCGCTCCTGATGGGGCGACGGCCTTCTTATTGCCGAGAGAAGATGGTCTGGACCGGACGATTCACGACGCCGGGTCTCAGTGCAATGTGGTGGTGGATTTATTGCTGCGTGTCTGCGATTGGAAGTAGCACCAGTGGCGTGCCTGCCCGGAGTTCGATGTTGTTCGACGTTGATACGAGTACCGATCGGTCCGCAGGACTTGGACTCAGACTTATGCCGGGAACGGTGGAGCCGACGCTTGCCATCGCGCCGATGTGATCGCCGGGAAGGTTTATCTGAGGGCCGTTTCTGCCGTCGATCTGAGAACCGTTTGTCTGGCCTGGCAAGCCGCGTGTGACACGGGTGCCCCCGGTCCCACCCGTTGTGGCCCCGGTGCTCCTTTGGTTGGAAGGATCCACGTTGATGCCTGTCGAGCGAGCGCCTGGGAACGGCGAAGCAGAGCTTGCGCCGATCTCCGAATCGTTTTCAATTTCGATGGGAGGCGGCGCTGCAGCAAGACCGGCGATGCCCATGTGGACGGCTCTGAACTGCCCACCGGAGACCTGGACCTGATCAAAGACCATGGCGAGGCGCGACTCGATCGAGCCTTTACCGAGCTTTGATACTTGCGTGAAGTGTCCGGTCATGACCGCGCCCGGAGCGATACGGGTACCGCCTGCGAGAGTGAGGCCGGAGTAGGTACGCACCTTTACCGGGTCGCCAATCTTTACGCGTCTTGCATCCACGTCCTGCATCAGTATGGCGCTCAGTGGCTGGTTCGATTGCTGCGTCTTAGCCTGTGCGACCGTGGCATCTGCGCTGGCGGGCGGGTGAGTTGTCTGGCCGGGTAATAGCACCGGCAGAAGTACCAGAGCCAATGTTGCTACGGATCGCGTCATTCGAGTTCTCCTACAAAGCTTCGCTGCGTGTTCATGGTCCCGCATCTGGATCGAAACTACGGTTTCGTACTTGGACTTGGCACTACACATCGCCAGGACGCACCGCATTTGCGGCCTCTTATGGTCCCACAGTTCGGCTTCGAAGGCGATCCAAGTAGACAAGTGGAGGTTTTCCAGCAGCGCATTCGAAGGGACTGGTTTCTCTCTGCTGTTGATGATTCGTGTTTCGCGGTGCTGCACATCTAGACTGCGGATAGAGTCCTGTTTGTAGAGGAGAACGATGATTCTCAAGCACTCAAAGGACAAGCGAGCGGTTTTCGATTTTGAGGTCGACTTTCTGAATGGCGGCGGTCTGCAAGGGCAAGGCTTCCGACTCGACATCGATGGCGAAGAGATTGCCGATTGTGATCTCAGCGATGCGGTGGTGCGCGATCTGCGCCTGTTGATGGTGGACGGAGTCCGCATTCTGAATAAACAAATTATCGAAGAGCGACACAAGCGTTGCGTGGCCGGCAGCAGCGCAGACGTGAATCGTTTGTCAGTGCCGACCTATGTGGATCTGAGTCACACCGTGCATGAGGGGCTGGTCACGTTGAAGGGATTTCCGGCTCCGGTGATCTGTGACTTTCTGAGTCGTGAGGACTCGCGCAAATACTATGACGCAGACACCAGCTTCCAGATTGGGCGGATCGATATGGTCGCGAATACCGGCACTTATCTGGACAGCCCCTTCCATCGCTTCGAATACGGGAAGGACCTATCGGAGTTGGAGCTGGCTTCGCTGGTGGGACTGGACGCGGTTGTAGCGCGGGTAACGGAGCGAGAGGGCCGTGCCGTGGGCCGAGAGGTATTCCTGCCGCTGGAGGTGCGCGGTAAGGCGGTGCTGGTGGAAACCGGATGGTCGCGCCATTGGGCCACTGAGCAGTACTTTGAGGGTCACAGCTTTCTCACGCGTGAAGCGGCAGAATATCTGCGCGATGCGGGTGCGGTGTTGGTAGGGATCGATTCGTACAACATCGACGATACGAGCGATGGGGCGCGGCCCGTCCACACGATTCTGCTGGGTGCGGGAATTCCGATCGTGGAACATATGTGTCGTATTGAGGAGTTGCCAACGAGTGGCTTTCGCTTTACGGCGGTGCCGGTGAAGGTGAAGGGAATGGGAACATTTCCAGTACGAGCCTTCGCGACGTTGGGAGCGCCGTAGCTAAGGGACGTGTTCTTGAGAGCTCAGTGGGACTACGTCAGCGATTATTGCTAGGGCGATGGTCTGATTCCAGCTACGATGGTGCAACTCGACAGGCTCGACTTGTCGCGCGCACGAATGATCGACCGGTAGTTGTTGTGACATTTTTTCCTGCTGCCTTTTCTCAGCTTCCTATTCCAAGTAATCACGCTGCACTCTGACGGAGAGAAATAATGGATGTACCAAAGATTTTGAAGACGATTGGCGAACAGATCAGCACATTCGCAAGCGGGAAGCTGGCATTTGCCGAGCCTATCTCCGTAGCGGATCGAACCATCATTCCAGTGGCCTGGGTGCGATACGACTTCGGTGCAGGGGGTAGCACGCCCGGTGCTTATCGCCGCGTGGCCAAGCAAGAGGGCGGTGGCGGAGGCGGCGGCCAGGTATCTGTCATACCCGCGGGGATGATCGAAATCACGCCGACATCGACTCGCTTCATTCCGATACCGGATGCAACGAAAGCTTTCGCTTTGGTCACATCGAGCGCCGCCGAATCAGGGATGGACAACGGCAGCGCGTCGAATGGTCAGAACGATTCCTCTGGCGGAGGAAAGGCGCCGACCAAGCGGCAACTTGCTGCTTATAAGTCAGGCAACAAGAAAGCCGCAGGAAAGAGTGCAGCAAAGAAGACCGCTTCAGTGAAGACCGCTCGGTCTTCGTCACGGAAGGCTGTTGCCGTGAAGGCGTCGCCGAAGAAGGCAGGCTCCTCAGCCGCCCCTAAGAAGAGCGCCGTAAAGGGTCGTTAGAAGGGGAGTCGCTCCGGAGCTGTCTTCATCGCTCCGGAGCGACACACCGTTTTAAGCACACAAGAGATTTCAGCGGTCTTCCGAAGACCTGCGAGTCTTCATGCCTTCCGCATTCGTTACAGGTGGGAAAAAACAAAGAGCAAGAGCGCGTAGAGAGAGAGAACAACCCCAAGTCCAATCAAGGTGGTCTTTTTGTCCGTCGACCTTAGCCACCAGCTGAAACGATTGCTGGTCCACGGTACGAGCTTATTCATGAGCAGAATGCCGACTGAGTTACCTGCAAAGAGAGCAAGGTAGAAGGGCCAGTGCAGGCGCTTCATGAGTAGCGGTTGCTGAACAAACCATCCAAACAGGAAGACTTCCGGGTAGAGCATCAGAAGTACGATCATGTTCTGCTTCCAAACGGGCACGGGCGCAGCACCACTGTTTGGGAACCACTGTTCGAAGCCGCTTTGTACGACACGGGTAGCGAAGCGGTCAGTGAATGCTTCCGCTTCTTTGAGCAGGTTGAGTCGCTCCGGGGAGTTCAGCCAGTTGTCCAGATTCTGTTGGGAATCGAAACGAATGATTGAAAGCCAATCCTCCTGGACACCCTCGATCGGGGGCTGGAGCCTGTATCCCCGAAAGCCGGGAGCCTGCGACTGTGCGGCTGCGATCTTCAGTTCCCAACTGCGGTACTGGCCTTCCTGTCCCGGCAGCAGACGCGTCGAGATGACGAGGGAAGCGGCCGCTGGAAGGACGCCGGATGCGCCGTCGTTGACGATGTGAACGTCATCGCTACCAGCGAGAATGGGTTGCAGTTTGTCGAGCAGCTTGAGGCGTACCGGCGAACGCAGCCATCCTGTGCCGGCATCAAGTGACGAGAAGCGGAGCAGGGTTACCCAGTCGAATTGCGCGGGCGGGTTTGGGGGGATGATTTTCTGCTCGACGAAGCCAGGCCATTTCGAGACCTCTGCGCCGATTTCGTCCTGCCAGCTTCTGAAGGCTTCCTCTTGCCCATCGATCGGTCGAGTCTGCGTGACGATCGTGATGGGATCCTGATGTGTGATACCGGCTTGCGTTTTTACGTCCGACACTTGCGCATTCTCCCTCGAATCAGAAAAAGACCAGCGGGGGTGTTGCGACCAGAATGCGCATGGCTGGTCATCTTCTTTCCCTTGCTGAGCGATTCAGCATATCTTATCGATCTGTCGCGCTCGTGCAACAAAATTATGGGGGCGCCGGCACTCGTCTTTGGTGGCCCGACCTCCCTCTCAAGTCGCATGGACTCTGATGGGTTGTGATGGTAATCTGCAACGCTCATGACAAACTATGCGCGCGGGATCAGGCTGCACGAGCAGCGCCGATCTGTTGAGGCACAAGCTCCCTTCTGTAAGCGATCCCTTCGTCGAAGTGCGCTTATCGCGTTTTATGGATTACTTGTGGTGTTGCCGACACGGGCGCAGGACCAGGACAAGAGCGGTCTCAGCGCCAACCCTGGCGCCGTCGACATTGTGGCGGGCACTGGCCGATTGGGCCGGACGATTGGCATCCGCGAGGCCTCTGGAGTTCGTCTGGGTGGCGTATGGCTTGGCGACGCGAACTATCTGATCTCAGGCGGTGCTGAACCTGGAAAATCCAGCTTCAACAGTATGTTGCTTCTGGATCTGAATATCGATCTGAATAAGTGGTTAAAGATTCCGGGTGCACAGTTCGGCGTTGACTATCTTCAGTTCAATGGCGGCAGAACAAATGCACAAGCGGGTTCGGTGGTCGGCTACAACAGTCTTCCCGGACTACCACCCTTGGCTCGGAGTGAGCTTTACGAGATGTGGTGGCGGCAGCGACTGTTTCGCGACAAGCTTACGGTGAGAGTCGGAAAGACCGTCCCGACAAATGATTTCAATAATGTGCTGCGTCCGCTACAGCTCCACGACGCAAGCCTCTTCATTCCAAGTGTCTCGGGTCTTGCTTACACGCCTGTCTTTGTGAATCCGACGTTGCTGGGAGTTATGCCGGGCTATTACAACTCGGCTTATGGTGTGACGGCGAGTTTTGCGCCCACTAAGAAAATCTATCTGTCTTACGGGCTGTATGACGGCACGGGCGCTCGTCAGGATCAGACGGGACTCCGCGCAGTGCCGTCGTTCAAGGGATATTTCTTCCATGTTGGTGAGGCTGGTTATGCGTGGCAGCTTGGCTCGCGGGGAATGCCGGGAACCATTGCAGTAGGCGCCTGGGGCCAGACGGGGAAGTTATCAAGTCCTGGAAGGACAGAAGACGGCGCGCAGGGCTTCTATGCGTTTGCCAGTCAGCGTTTGTGGCTCCGACGGCCGCGTGTTGATAACAGCGGTATTACTAGCTTCTTTCAATTTGGAATGAATCAATCGAAGACACTGATTGCCAAGACTTATGTTGGCGGGGGTTTGACAGGCTTCGGTCTGATTCCCAAGCGCCCCAGCGATTCGTTCGGCATTGGTGCAGGCGTGACGCGCCTGAATGAGAGTTATGGGTTCCGAAGAAGTGAGACGATGTTGCAAGGCTACTACCAGATGCGTTTGGTCGGCGATCTCTTCTTCCAGCCCACGATGACCTATATCCCCACGCCTGGCAACAGCGCGAAGTTAGCTGCTGCGACTGCCGTGACGATGCGAGTTACGCTTCTTTATTAAACTCCGGCGCTTCGCAGAACCAATTTATTGGCCGGTCGATCCGACGATTGCGCGTTGCCATCGAAGATTTGTCATGGGCGTTATGAAGCGGACGGCCTGCATGCGGCCGTTTGTTTCGTCGATGAAGGTGAACTCCTGCGGGCCGCTGAGGACAAAGAAGTGTCCGGGGCGATCCATGTAGACGCGCTCTGGTGTAACGCCTGCGGGCATTTCGACGGCCAGGCCCTCGGGCGCGGCGACGAACCGGATCGGGCCGTAGTTGCCCGCGAATTTTGTGGCGTAGTTGACGTTGAATGGGATGGCACGATGCGCCTTTTGGCGGAAGTCGGGCCAGTTGTACACCGTCGACGTGCTGCGGAGTATTTCTTCCACCAGGACACCGGCGTTACTGCCGTTGGCCATCACAACGACGCCGTCCTGTTTTCCCTGGAAGTAGGCGACCATCTCATCGTGGAAGATGCCTGATCCGCCGTGTTCCATGAAGTGAGCGCCGGGCTTGCCGCCGACGACGATGCCGAGACCCTGTAACATGCCGGGCATCATCTGTGGACCGGGTGCGAGCATTTGACGGATGGTCGATTGCTTCAGGATTCGCGAGGAATGGCCGTCGTACTCCTTTTGCAGCTCGATAAGTAGTTTCGCCATGTCTGTCGCGGTGGACCATAGGCCGCCGGCTGCAGCGTCGGGGTTGTAGTACTTGCGTGGCGGGATCGCGTGATCGCCAAGATAGGCTGTGGCCGCGTGGGTTGAGAGCTGATCCGACAGAGGGACCTCGTAGCTGCTGCTGGTCATCCCTGCTGGGGCGAGGACAGTGTGTTCTACAAAGGATGTGAAGCTTTCGCCGGTGATGTCTTCCACGAGGAGTTGAAGGACTACATAGCCGCCGTTGGCGTAGCGGAATCCTGTTCCTGGTGTTGCTTCGATGCGTACGGGCGCTGTTCGTGCAGGCGGTGTTCCGTCCAGGTCGTTGAGTAGTGTCGGCAGGGGTTTGGATGGGTCGTAGAGTTCGCCGTTGTGTGTGCCGATGCCAGAAGTGTGTGTGAGTAACTGACGGATGGTGACGGTTTTTGGCCCAGGCAAGGAGCTCTCGGGAAGCTTCCATCGTTTCAGGTAGTCATTGACGTTGCGGTCGAGATCGATCCGCTTCTGTTCGTAGAGTTTTAGTACGGCGAGTGCGGTGACTGGCTTGCTCATCGACTCTGCGGCGAAGAGTGTGTCGGGTGTGACTGATGGACCTCCGATCGCAGCGACGCCATAGCCGCGTGCCCAGTCGACGTGGCCATTGTGGATGGCGGCGATACTGACGCCAGGGACCTGGAGTTCCTTCATGCGCTGCTGAAGCTTGTATGTCGCACGTTTGCCGGGCAGGAAGTACATGGACGCGAGATTATGTTCGACGGTATCCGCTCGGTTCGCCGATGTGCCTGGTTCGCGATGAGGCTGAGAGGGGGCTGCGAAAGGCAGTGCCGCCGCGAGGATGCCGAGAAGGAGCGAGGCAGCAGAAAACTTCATAGCGGGATCATCTTATGAGCCTTCAAGCGTCGGCGCTGCACCAACGTTACATTCTTGCAGCGTATTCAGACACGTAGATTTCTGAAGTCTTGCGCAGAGTTGGACCGGCCTGTCTGAGGAGGGCGCATTGCCTAGCCCCCTTCTGTAGTGGGGACATCTGGGCTACGAGCGTGTTTTGGGCTGTGAGCCTGATCGTGACGCATCTAACTATGCCACCGTTCTGTGCATTTAGCTCCGCTCGGGGAAGTGCAAATGTCCACGAAGAGTAGGAGTTGGGACTTTCAAAGCGTTCGCACGACCGCCGATCATTTGTAGCGTGCGCGCTTCAGTGCAGCGTCCATTTGCGGCGATCAACGAGCAGATAATGAGGAGATGGCGGTTCCTCATTTCTCGTCTCCGGCCGACGAATCCAAGCGTAGGCTAAGTCTCCACGAACAGCGGGTCCAAGCGTTTGAGACGCAGCACGTCTGGTTTGGCTATCTCAGGCTTCTCCTTGTATTCGCGATTGTGGCGATGGCGTGGACATCCCTGGTCCGCGACTGTTTTTCTCCACTGCTGCTTGTTATTCCGTTGCTTGGCTTCGTTGTTACGGCGGTTCTGCACTCTCGCGTGCTGAGACAACAAGCGCGTGCGCGTCGGGCTGCAGAGTTCTACCGCAAGGGCCTGGCACGCATGGAGGATCGTTGGCCGCGGACTTCGGAGCGATCGCTTCCAGCAGACCTGATCGCAACGAGCCTCTATGCGCGTGACTTAGACATCGTTGGAAAGGGAAGTCTCTTTGAGCTTCTCTGTCTTGCAAGGACGCGTATGGGCGAACTCTGGTTGTTGCAGTGGCTCATTGCCCCGGCGCCGCTGGAGACGATTTACCAGCGACAGCAAGCGGTGATGGAACTTCACGACAAAGTCGACTTTCGAGAGCGCATGGCTGTGTCGGGTAATGAAGTGGAAGCAGGAGTTGCTCCGGAGGCTCTAAGGCAGTGGGCGACTTCACCCTCAGGATCCATGCAGGGATGGATGCGATGGGTTGCGCTGGTGCTTGCAGCACTCGCACTTTGCGCTACGTTCGCGTGGCTGCAGGACGGAACACGTTTGCCTTTGCTTGCCGTGTTGCTGGTTGAGCTATGCGTGGCTCGTTACTTCAAAGACCAGATGACGGCGGTGATGCGGGGGACTGACAACAGCCTGAAAACTTTGGAGCTGTTCTCCGCACTCTTTCGTGAGATCGAGCGAGAGGACTTCCAGACGAAGCGGCTTATCGAACTCAAGCGCGATCTGCTCTCTCATGAGACGTCTGCCTCCGCTGCTATTGATGCGCTGGGCAAGATCGTGTCTTACAAGAACACCTTGAGCAATCCTTTACTCAAGCCGTTCGACCTGCTGCTGATGTACTCCGTGCAGTTGGCATTCGCAATTCAACGGTGGCGCAAGCTGCATGGTGAGGCCGTGCCTGTATGGCTTGATGCGTTGGGTGAGATGGAAGCGCTATTGTCCATCGCCGCTTATAGCTATGAACATCCGGACGATCCCTTCCCCACGTTTACGGATGGTCCTGCACATCTGGATATGCAGGAGGTTGGTCATCCGCTGATCCCCGCGTCGTCCTGTGTGCGTAACAGTGTGACTATCGGCGGGACGACCAGGGTGCTGTTGATCAGCGGGTCCAATATGTCCGGGAAGAGCACGTTGATGCGAACGGTGGGCGTAAACGTGGTGCTGGCGATGTGTGGTGCACCCGTACGGGCGCGGCGGATGGAGCTCACACCGGTGACGGTTGGAGCGAGTCTTGTCGTGAATGATTCGCTGCTGCGTGGTAAGTCGCGTTTCTACGCGGAGATCGAGAAGATACAGGCGATTTGCGAGCTGGCGCGAAAGAGCGAACTGCCGGTGTTGTTTCTGCTTGATGAGTTACTGCAGGGAACCAATTCCAATGACCGGCTGCTTGGGGCTGCGGGGATCACACAAGAACTTGTGGACTGTGGCGCGATCGGCATCCTCACCACGCATGATCTTTCTCTGACGGCGATCGAGAAAGGTGAGGGCTGGATCAAGAACGCGCATTTCCAGGACTTCATCGTGGAAGGCGAGATGCGATTCGACTTTCGTTTGAGGGATGGTGTTGTGACGAAGAGCAATGGTGTGGAGTTAATGCGGTTGATTGGGCTGAAGGTGTAGTTCGTCCGGCGCGAAGCACCGAAGCGCCGTGAGGTTTTGAGCAAGTTGCCCGGGTTTGCGCGGTCCGCCCAGTCAAGAAGTGCGCGCAAATTAATTTCGATTCTCTTGCATCGCATCCTACTAGTAGGTAGTCTCATAAGTATGCAGGGAGAGACCTCAGATCGTATCCTCCAGACCGCCAAGACCCTGATCGCTGATCTGGGCTACTCGGCTTTCAGCTACGCCGACATTGCCGAGGCGGTCAAAATTCGGAAGGCGAGTATTCATCATCACTTTCCGACGAAATCGAGCCTGGTTGTTGCGGTCCTCAGAGATCATCGAGAAAAGTTGTTGGAAGGGACACGATTCCTGACGGAAAAGCATGTCGATCCCCTGGCAAGACTGCACGCCTATGTCCAATACTGGGAGGGTTGCATGCGAGACAAGAGCCAGCCGTTCTGCATTGCAGCGCTGCTGGCAGCCGAACTGCCGAGCCTTCCCGAGGAAGTTCGCGCCGAGGTTCAGCAACACTTTCTGGCGTTGAGTGGATGGATTCGCGAAACGCTCGAGGAAGGTCTTAGCAAGCGGAAGGTAAAGCTTCACGGGACATCCGAAGACGAAGCACAGATGTTCATGGCAACCATCCACGGCGCCATGTTATCCGCCCGAGCCGTTGGAAGCTGCGATGTATTTCACGCGGTGGCGGCCGGCGCATTACAACGTATCTCCACACGCAAGTCCTAGCCGGCCACATCGGCGATTCTTTTCTCTTTCACTAAACCTACCAACTAGAAGGTAGTTACGAGGCCCATATGTCAATTACTTACCACGCAGATCAGTCACAAGCGCATTCGCTGCGCAACCTTTACTTCACCCGCACGGCCGTCCAGCTACTCTGGGCTGCTATCGTCATCGCAACCTCAGCCCGTAATCCTCCGTTAGCAGCCGGTCTCCTCATCCTTTACCCGCTGTGGGACGTTGCGTGCACCGTGTTCGACATGAAGTCTTTCACGCGTTCCGGCCCATCCACTGCACACTATGTCAACGTGGTCCTGGGGACCTTGGCCGCGATCGGAATGGGCCTTACTGCTTTCAAGACTCCCCAACAGGGTGTGGTCATCTTTGGTGGGTGGGCCTTCGTCGCCGGAGTTGCGCAACTCGCCATTAGCATCTCCCGCAGGAAAGAGTTGGGCGGGCAGTGGGCGATGATCCTGAGTGGTTTGCAATCCGCGGCGGCAGGTGCGGCCTTCATCCTGGGTGGGCTGCACGACAAGACACATATCAAGGACCTGGGCGGCTACGCGATCTTCGGCGGAGTCTACTTTCTCATCGCCGGCTTGTTGATGCATCGTAGGTTATCCCGAGAATCAGGGAATGGTGCCGTTGCTACCGGACAAGCATGATGGTGTAGGGGAAAGCTGTGGGTGCGAAATCTTCTCACGGCCTCGCGATGAAACCTATGAGCTGCGACTACCTTTTAGTGGTTTCGGATTATGATGTCCTCCAAAAGACGAGAACCCCGCCTGTGATGGCGGGGTTCCTTGTTGCCTGGCGCAGTCTGCCTGCCTGATCAGATTTCCAGAATGACTGGCATGATCATGGGGCGGCGCTGAGTGTTTTTCTGGATGTAGCGCTTGAGGTCGGCGCGGACCTTTTCCTTGATGAGCATCCAGTCGCGTTTTTCTTCGCTGCTGGACTGTTCAAGGGTTTGGCCGATGATGCGGCGGGCGTCCTTGATCATGCCTTCTTCGTTGACGGCGAAGCCGCGCGTTACGATTTCGGGCGGGCCCGCGAGCTTGCCGCTCATCTTGTCGATGGTGATGATGGCGAGTACGAGGCCTGCTTCGGAGAGGTGACGGCGGTCGCGGATGATGATGTCTTCGACGACGTCGGAGGTTGAGCCCGAGTCGATGAGGATGCGACCGCTGTTGACCTTGCCGGTCTTCTCGGCGGAGGTGGCGGTGAGTTCGAGGACTTCGCCGTCTTCGAGCAGGACGCACTTGCCGGGGATGCCGGTGCCGGTGGCCACCTCAATGTGCTGCGTCAGGTGGCGGTAGTCGCCGTGGACGGGCACGAAGAACTTGGGTCGCAGCAGGTTGATCATGAGCCGGAGCTCTTCCTGCGATGCGTGTCCGCTGACGTGGATGAGGCCGCTCTTGCCGTCGTCGTGGATGACCTTTGCCTTGCGGCGGTAGAGGTGATCGATGACGTTGTAGATGGCCTTCTCGTTGCCGGGGATGACGCGCGAGCTGAAGAGGACGGTGTCGCCGGCTTCGATGCGTGCGTGCTTGTGGTTGTCTACGGCGGCGCGGCTGAGGGCGGACATGGGTTCGCCCTGGGTGCCGCTGATCATGACGCAGACCTTTTCGGGCGGCAGATCCTTGATGGCACCGGAGTGCACGATGAGGCCCTGCGGCGGGTTGATGTAGCCCAGGTCCATCGCGATTTCGGAGGCGTTGTCCATGGAGCGGCCGATGAGCGCGACCTTACGGCCATGCTTGTGTGCCAGATCCATCGCCAGCTTGATGCGGTGGATCGAGGACGAGAAGCAGGAGAAGAAGAGACGCTTCTCGGTCCGCGCGAAGATCTCATCGAGGCGCGGCTTCACGGCGAGTTCGCCGGGGGTGTAGCCGGTCCGATCGCAGTTGGTGCTGTCCTGGAGGAGCAGGAGGACGCCTTCCTTGCCTAGCTCAGCGAAGCTGTGCAGGTCAAAGGGCTTGCCGTCCGGCGATGCAAGATCGATCTTGAAGTCGCCCGTGTGGACGATGGTGCCGACGGGGGTCCGGATGGCCAAGGCCACGCAGTCCACCAGCGAGTGGGTCACACGGATGGGCGAGATTTTAAAGACACCGAGGCTGAAGCTTTCGCCGGGGAGCATCTCGATCATGTCGGCGTCGTCGAGCAGCTTGTGCTCTTCGAGCTTGCCTTCGAGCAGCGTCAGCGTGAACTCCGTGCCGTAGACGGGCACGTTGAGCTGCGAGAGGATGCGCGGCAGGCCGCCGATGTGATCTTCGTGACCGTGGGTCAGGAGGATGCCGCGGACCTTTTCGCGGTTCTCAAGGAGGTAGGTGATGTCGGGGACTACGATGTCTACGCCGAGGAGGTCGTCTTCGGGGAACATCAGGCCGGCGTCAATGACGACGATGTCGTCCTTCCACTGGATGGCCATGCAGTTCATACCGAACTCGCCCAGTCCACCCAGGGGGATTATTTTCAGTGTTTCATTACTCATGGACCTTCAGGGTAGCACCCGCGCGTGCCCGCGCTGACACCCTTATGCGTCAGCGGGTGCTTGAATCGCTTCCGACTGGGCATGCATGCGACGGGCCGCCCGGCCGGAGCGCCTGCCCATGACGCTCTTCCAGACGCCGATGACCATGAAGAGCAGGCAAGTCATGCCCGCCCTGTTCGGTGGAACGACAGCTGCGAGCAGGCAGACGAGGACGCCGACGAAGCCAGTGCCGGCCTCTTCCACGATGAAGTTGCGCGTCAGCATCCGCTCCAGGGGCGTGAGCGCGAGCTTGTCGCGCTGGCGGTAGGCGTTGGCGTAGAGGGCAGAGAAGAGGAAGTAGATGGTGGCGAGGCCGGCGGCGAAGAGGAGGACAACTTCTCGCATGTTGTCGCCGGCCATGACCACTTCGCTCTGGCCAAAGGCGGAGAGGAAGAGGAATTTGAGCGGGTAGACGTAGAAGAGGATGACGAAGAGCAGGAGCCCGTTGAGCCAGACGGTGCCTGCGTCGTGCGTGCCGAAGCGGCGGAAGAAGGTGTAATGGCCGTACCAGACGAGCATGAGCAGGAGAAAGCTGATGCCGAAGGGGACGAAGCCGTACCAGAGGTGGTGGAGCTCCTCGTAGTTTTTGGGGACTTCGAGTGAGACGACGAGCAGGGTCAGAGCGAAGCCGAAGACGACGTCAGAGAAGGCATCCAGCCGCGAGAAGCCCAGGCCGCGCAGACGAAAGCCGTCGTTGTCAACGGGCTCGTGTTCGTTGTGCAGCAGGGCTTGTCGCAGCATGGCGGCTTCTCCGAGGTGTGTGGGTGACGTTAGCGCAGAAGGTCTTCGAGCGTGAGCGAAAGCTCCGTCTTTTCATCGCGGTACTTGACGATGATGGGTGTGTAGACGCTGAGGCCTTCGGCGCCGGGCTTGGTAATGGCGCGGGATCCGGGAACGACGACCGCTCCGGCAGGGATGATGAGCGGCATGTCTGCCGTGGCGCGGATGGTGACGTTGTTGACGACGTCAAACACGGGTGTGCCGCGGGTCAGGATGGTGCCGGCCGCGAGGACTGCCTTGCTACGGACGATGGTGCCCTCGTACACGCCGGTGTTGCCGCCGACGAGCACGTCGTCTTCGATGATGACGGGGGTTGCGTTCACGGGCTCAAGGACGCCGCCGATCTGGGCTGCGGCGGAGAGGTGGACGCGCTTGCCGATCTGGGCGCAGGAGCCGACGAGGGCGTGCGAGTCGATCATGGTGCCCTCATCGACGTAGGCGCCGACGTTGACGTAGGCGGGCGGCATCATGACGACGGACTTGGCGAGGAAGGCGCCGGCGCGGACGGAGGAGCCGCCGGGAACGATGCGGATGCCCTGTTCCGGCGTGAAGATGCGGGCGGGGTAGGTGTGCTTGTCGACGAAGGCGCCGGAGCTCATGTCTACGAGGGTGCCGAGGCGGAAGCCGAGGAGGATACCGCGCTTGACCCAGGCGTTGACCTTCCAGCCGATGGGGCTGGTGGCGTCCGGCTCGGCGGAGCGCAGTGTGCCGGCTTCGAGGGCGTCACGCAGTTCGTTGAAGGCATCGATAGACTCGCGCTCCGCAACTGCGGCTGCACCGAGCGAGAACGCATGCTCGATGCGTTGTTCCAGATCTTGAAAAGGCATGAGGGAAGTTTATCAAGCGCCTGTGTGCATCCGACTTGAGGTGAGAGAGAAGCACAGTCCGCCGGTGACGCCCGATGGTCGCTACTTTGTGGTTCGGGGGCGGCTTTGGCGTTGCTCGAACCCTGCTTTAAGTGCAGCGGAGCGGGAGCGGCTGGTGCATGAGTTGATGCTGGCGCGGAGTGCGAAGGGCAGGGCTATGCGGGCTAGTGATGCTGCGGGGCGTGAGGCTGCGCGGAAGCGCGTGGATGCGGCGAAGCATGCGCTGGGCGAGCGTGGTGCTGTGTGGTGGGACGATGGTGCGCCGGATCTGAACCGGCATTTGGCGAAGAACACGCCGTATGCGGGTTGGTTTGCGTCGATCGAAGAAGAGAAGCGCAAGAGGTAGTCATCCGGGAGTAGGCGTCGTCTTCGATAGCCGGCTTGCAATCGTTTAGGAAGCGCAACGGATTTTGGTTGGTCGGAAGGGCACGGTGTCGGCTTTGCCAAGAGCATTTCGAGAAGCATAGGCGAATGGTCCCGGCCGATTCCAATCGTTCGAAAGTCGCAGGGATCGGAAGGGCACAGCTTTAGCTGTGCCGATGTGAGTTCTCCGGAACTGGGCTTTAGCCCCTGAGGTCCGCTCTCTGCGATCAGCAGAAGAAAGCTAAACCTCAGCGGCTAAAGCCGATGCAATGGGGAGTTGTTGTTGGCACAGCTGAAGCTGTGCCCTTCCGATCGAGGAGCGTAATTGGCGGCAGTAAATTACTGCGGCAGGAGCCCCAGGTCCGTTGCCACGGTCTGAAGCTTCTCCTGCGTCGCATCGCCGACGGGCATCATCGGCAGGCGGAGTGTGTCGCCTTCGATCAGACCCATCATCGCGAGGACCGCCTTGGTCGGTGCCGGGTTTGGCTCAGAGAACAAGGCGTTGTTGAGTGCATGCAGTTCTTTTGCGAACTCGCGTGCTGCGCCGAGGTCGTGGACGAGAGCGGCTTTGATCAGTTGCGAGACGAGCTTTGGTGCGACGTTCGATGCGACGGAGATGAGGCCTGTTCCGCCACCCGCGATGATGGGCAGCGCGAGATAGTCGTCGCCTGCGAAGACGGCGAAGGCTGCGGGCTTGATGGCGAGGATCTCGCCGATCTGCGCGAGGTTGCCGCTGGATTCCTTGATGCCGACGACGTTGGGCAGGACGGCCAGGCGCATGAGCGTTGTCGGGTCCAGGTTAGCGGCGGTGCGGCCAGGGATGTTGTAGAGCAGCACGGGCAGGGGCGCGACGGCGTCTGCGATCGCCTTGAAGTGCAGGTACTGGCCCTGCTGGGTGGGCTTGTTGTAGTAGGGGTTCGCGGTGAGGATGCCGCTAAGGCCCGGGATCTTTGCGATGGCGGTGGCGCGGCGCGCGGCTTCACGCGTGCTGTTGTGCGTGCAGCCGGCAACGACGGGGATGCGACCGTTCGATGCCGCGATGACCGTGGAGATGACAGCGTTCGTCTCGTCCTCGGTGAGCGTGCTGGCTTCGCCGGTGGAGCCGCAGGCTACGAGGAAGTCGACGCCGCCAGCGATCTGCGCCTCGACAAGCTTCTTCAGCGATGCGTGGTCGACGCTTTCGTCCGCGTGAAAGGGAGTGATGATCGCTGTGCCGAGTCCGTGAAAAATCGCAGGTTCCATACCGCTTGTGAGTGTATCGCGGCGGGCGGTTACGCGTGCGGGGCGTGGTGCCTGCCGGGACGGTGCAGACCGAGTTCGGGCGCGATCCAGATGAAGGTGACGAGCAGATTGAGCAGGAGCGCGAGGATCGGTTTGTAGTACGCAATGGGCAGCGCAGCGAGATAGAGGACGATGCTGGTGACGTGCTTGATGGTCTCTGCGCGGTCCTGTTTGGGCAGCGGTTCGCCGTGTAGCTGATGGAGTTGATTGAGCGCGAGACGGAGTACGAGGAAGGCTCCTCCGGATGACATCATGACTACGGTGTAGATCGCGACGGAGAAGGAGTCGAAGTGCTTTTCCTGCACGTAGTCCGTGAAGAAGGGAACGAGCGAGAGGAGGAAGAGGAAGAGGAGGTTGGCCCAGAGGACCCGGTAGTTGATGCTCTCGTTGCGGCGGCAGAGTTCGTGATGGTTGACCCAGTAGATGGCAACCATGAAAAAGCTGAGCGCGTAGATGCCGAGACGGGGAACGATTGTGAGGAAGCCCGGTAGGCCGCTTGCCGCGGGGACGCGGAGTTCCAGCACCATGATGGTGATGATGACGGCGATGACGCCGTCACTGAAGGCTTCGAGACGGGTTGACTTCATCTCGAGTGCGGACAAATTACACCCACTCGCCCGATCGCATCAGCGGCTCTTCGGTGCCATCGGCATGGACGCCGTCTACGTTCATCTCGCCGCTACCGATCATCCAGTCGACGTGGATCAGGCTGGTGTTTGCGCCCTTGGCGTTCAGAGTTTCTTCGTCGAGGGTTTCGCCGTCCTTGATGCAGGTGGCGTAGGCCTGGCCGAGTGCGATGTGGCTTGCGGCGTTCTCGTCGAAGAGCGTGTTCCAGTAAAGCAGGCCGCTTTGCGCGATGGGTGAGCCGTGCGGGACGAGGGCTACTTCGCCCAGGTGGCTGGCGCCTTCGTCCACCTTGATGAGCTTGCGCAGGGCTTCTTCACCTGCGGTGGCGTTGGCTTCAACGATCTTGCCGTTCTCAAAGCGGACGCTGATGTTTTCGATGAGTGTCCCCTGGTGCGAGAGCGGCTTGGAGGCGGTGACGGTGCCGTTGACGCGATCCTTGTGCGGCGTGGTGAAGCACTCTTCGGTGGGGATGTTGGCGTTGCAGAAGATGCCGTTGCCGCAGACGCCACCGCCACCGGCCCACAGGTGATCGTCGGCAAGACCGACGACGAGATCGGTGCCGGGGCCACGGAAGTGGAGGGAGTGGAAGCGCTTGTCATTCAGGATCGCGACGCGCCTGGCGATGTTGGCGCCGTGATCCTTCCAGTCCTGCACGGGGTCTGCGCCGGTGATGCGCGAAGCGTGGAAGATGGCATCCCACTGGCGTGCGACGGCTTCGTTCTCCGGCACGTTGGGGAACATGAGCTTGGCCCATGCAGGCGTAGCGGCGGCGACGATGGTCCAGTTGATGGTGTGGCGTGTGACCAGCTCCATCGCGGGTTTGGAGGCCCTGGACATGGCGACGTTCACGCGGCTTACCTTGGTGGGGTCCTGGTCCTTCAGCAGCGATGGGTTCGCGCCAGTGATGCCCATGCGTGCGGCACCGCTGCGGTAGGCCTCGGCGATGCCTTCGGTGAGCCACTTTGGGACGGCGTCGAAGCTGGCGTCGGGTGCGTACTTGTAGCGCGAGAGGGTGGCGTCGTCATCGGCGTACATCACCGTCACGATGCTGGCACCGGCCTTATAGGCCTGCTCGACGACGCGGCGCACGAAGGCGACGTGATCGAGCGATGCCGTGATGAGGAGCTCCTGGCCTTCGCGCAGGTTCAGGCCGACCTTGACGGCGACGAGGGCCATGCGGTCTAGCTTCTCTTCAAAGGTGAGGTCGGCGAAGGTGCGTGTTGCTTCTGCGATGGCTGCCATGGTGACGATTTCCCTCAGCGGCTGGAGCCGCTCTTGTTGCTAAAGCTGGAATGGCAGGACCGAAGCCCTGCCTCTCCCGAAATGTTTGTGTCTCAACTTCTAGAGTTCGGTGAAGATGTCGCTGAAGTCGTAGACACCCTTGCGGGTGCTGAGCCATTCGGCTCCACGGACGGCGCCTTCGGCGAAGCCACGGCGGCTGAAGGCCTCATGGGTGAGCAGCAGACGGTCGGCGCCGCTGACAGCTTCGACGATGTGGAGGCCGGGGACGTCGCCCTCGCGCACGGAGGTGATTGGGACTTCACCTGCGCCGACCAGTGCCTGTTGCAGGCTGATGGCGGTGCCGCTGGGCGCGTCGAGCTTGGTGACGTGGTGCGTCTCCTCGATCTTGAACTCGTAGCCGGCCTTGCGTAGCGGCTCGGCCATCTGCTTTGCGATCTTGAGCATGACCTGCACACCGATGGAGTAGTTGGTGCCGTGGAGCAGGGCGCCTTCCTTGCGGAGGGCGAGTGCGCTCATGTCGTGCAGGCTGTTGTACCAGCCCGTTGTGCCGACAACGACCTTTGCGCCGACGGCGAGGCATGCGCGCAGGTTGGTCAGCACGGCCTCAGGCGTGGTGAAGTCGATGACGACGTCGAAGCCTGCGACGAAGGGCGCGGTGAGCGCGGATCCGCGCGGATTTTCCTTCGCATCCAGAACGTGTACGCCGTGGCCGCGTTCGGACGCTACGTCCGCAACCAGCTTGCCTGTCTTGCCGTGACCCAGTACCAGCACTCGCATGGTTCAATCCCCGGGGCTAAAGCCCCTTAGTTCTTTGCTGCTTATCGGCGCGGCTGAAGCCGTACCTACGATTCGTGCTCGCCGCATGTTGCAGAGTGCAACATGCGGCGGTATGCGTGACGTGTGATGCCTACTGCACCACAACGGACGTAGTTGTGCTTACCGGCGGTGCGCCGGTGGTGTTGGCGCGCGCGTCCAGGTCGAAGATGTTTGGATCCGGATCGACGAAGAAGGTGCGGTGCAGGGAGCGGATGGCCTCTGCGGCTTCTTCCTCTTCAACCATGAAGCTCATATTGATTTCGCTGGCGCCCTGCGAGATCATGCGGACGTTTACGTGCTCGACCGCGGTGAAGACTTTGCCCGCGATGCCGCTGTGGCCACGGATGTCTTCGCCGACAAGGCAGATGAGCGCCTTGTTGCTCTCGTACTTCACGTCTGCGATTTTGGCGAGATCTTCCGCGATGAGCGGCAGGCGATCGCTGGTATCGACGGTGACGGAGATCGAGACCTCGCTGGTGGAGACCATATCGATGGCGACCTTGTGCTTGTCGAAGACGTCGAAGACGGCCTTGAGATAGCCGTGCGACATGAGCATGCGGCTGGCGACGATGTCGACGATGGTGAGCTTCTTCTTCATCGCAATGCTCTTGAAGGGCGAGCGGCAGGGCGGTGCAACCGCGCTGATGCGCGTGCCTTCGTTGGCGGCGTTGCGGCTGTTGAGCACCCAGACGGGAATGTTCTTCTGCACGGCGGGAAGGATGGTGGCGGGATGCAGCACCTTCGCGCCGAAGTAGGCGAGTTCGGCTGCCTCTTCGAAGGAGATGGTCTTCACGCGCAGGGCGTCGGGGCATATGCGTGGATCGGTCGTCATGATGCCGTTAACGTCGGTCCAGATCTCGATGGCGCCCGCGTGCAGTGCACCGCCGACGAGTGCGGCGGAGAAGTCGCTGCCGCCGCGGCCGAGCGTAGTGGTGATGCCGGCTTCGTTCGATGCGATGAAGCCACCCATGACGGGCGTGAGGCCCTGTTCGATCAGCGGCAGAGCGTGCTGCTTCATGCGCTGTTCGATGAGGGCTTCCTGCGGGATGGCCTTGCCGTAGCTGTCGTCGGTGATGACGCACAGGCGCGCGTCGAGGTGCGTGCCCTTGAGGCCGTTGGCTTCGAAGGCTGCGGCGACGATCTGGCTGGAGAGGCGTTCGCCGAAGCTGACGACAAGGTCGGTGGTACGCGGCGTCAGTTCGCCCACGGCGGCGATGCCGCGCAGCAGGTCGTCGAGCGCGTCGAAGTCATGCTGGATATGGTTCAGCAGCGTTGACAGGGCGGGTGGCTTGACGAGGTCGGCCGCGGTTTCGAGATGGCGCGAACGCAGGCGGGCGCTGAGTGCGAGTGCGCCTGCCTTATCGCCGTGGCCGGCTGCGGACGCGGCTGCGAGGAGCTGGTCCGTGACCTTGGCCATGGCGGAGACGACGACGACGGCTTCAAGGCCCTTGTCATGGCGGCTGCGCACGACGGCCGCAGTGCGGCGGATGGCTGCGGCGTCTTCGACGGAGGTGCCGCCAAACTTCATGACAACGAGCTGGGGACGGGGAGCGGTGCTCATGCCGACACCAACTCTCGGCCAGCACCGGTCTGCGTGTGTTTGATCTGGCCGGGAAGTAGGTCCATCTTGGCCAGCACTTCGGCGTTCAGGACGGCCGCACCTGCGGCTCCACGAACGGTGTTGTGACTGAGCAGGACAAACTTCCAGTCGAACAGGGAGCACTCGCGAAGGCGGCCGACGGTGGTGCTCATGCCCTTGCCGGCGTTGACGTCCAGGCGCGGCTGTGGGCGGTCGATGGCCTCGTTGAAGATCACCGGGTGCTCGGGCGCGGAGGGCAGATGATGCTGCGTGAGCGGCTGGAACTCGCTCCAGGCGGCGAGGATCTCTTCGCGCGTCGCGGGCTTGGTGAACTTGATGGAGACGCACTCCGTGTGGCCGTCGATGACAGCGACGCGGTTGCAGTGCGCGCTGACCTTGGCGGGCAGCATGTCGATGGCCGCGCCGTTGAAGGAGCCCAGGAGCTTGTTGACCTCTTCCTGCAGCTTCTCCTCTTCGTTCTTGATGAAGGGGACGACGTTGCCGAGGATGTCGAGCGAGGGCACGCCGGGGTAGCCGGCGCCGCTGACAGCCTGCATGGTGCTGACGAACATGGCTTCGATGCCGAAGCGCTCCTGCAGCGGTGCAAGTGCGAGCACAAGGCCAATGGCGCAGCAGTTGGGATTGGTGACGATGTAGCCGCCCTTGCCGTTCTTCACGGAGGTCTGCTGGAGCAGCAGAGGCAGGTGGTCTGCGTTGACCTCGGGGATGACGAGGGGCACGTCTTCCGTCATGCGGAAGGCGCTGGAGTTGGAGATGACGGCGCAGCCTGCCTCGGCGAAGGCTGGTTCGAGCTCTTTCGCCACGTCGGAGTCGAGCGCGGCAAAGATGATGCGCGGCACTTCTTCCGTGTTGGCAGCGGGTGTATTGGGCTGCAGCACCATCTCCGCGATACGCGCGGGCATGGGTGTGTCCAGCTTCCAGCGGCAGGCGTCGGCATAGCGTTTGCCTGCAGAGCGCTCGCTGGCGGCGAGCCATGTGATCTCAAACCACGGGTGGGACTCGAGTAATTGAATGAAGCGCTGACCCACGGTGCCGGTCGCGCCCAGGATACCCACCTTGCGACGTTCCATCTGATCCAGTCCTTGTCGTCTTGTCTGTCTGGTAAGGATACCGAAAACAGGGAATTGACGCTTGTTGCGGCTCCTGCGCTGGTTTGGTCGCGTGGACGAATCGCAAAAGGGCACGGCCGAAGCCGCGCCCTTTCCGATCATCCGGATAACTGTCCTGCTGCCGTAGCGTTACAGGTCGCTGCGCCGGCGGCGGTATACGGTGCGTCCGCCCGTGCCGCCCCATGCGATGAGCAGGGCGATGGCGTGGATGAGGAACCAGATGCTGAGACCCTGCGCCGTATAGATCCAGAAGAGGATCAGGATGCGCGGGACGAGCAGCGCGACCAGAACGGGCACCCACTGGATGACGTAGGTGCTGCCGGTGTGGCCCTGGAGATAGAGCACCAGCATCGAGATGCGCGGCAGAAACAAGCTGAGAACGAGGAACCAGAAGGGAAGGCCCATCGAGTGGAGGTCGGTCATGTTATTGCACCTTATTCAACGGCTGAGATTTTTAGAAGACGCACTCACTGGACCTGAGCGGAACACGGCGTAGCTGCAAGCAGTACGTAGCCCGTGAGCATCACCGCTGCTGTGATGCGCTACAGGCTACGCTGGTTTGCGATGAGGTGGGAAAGATCTTGATTGGGCTGGGCCGGTGGGGGAATCTTCGGACTGAGCCCGTCACCGATCGTCATCGCGTGGGATTTGCTTATCTGCTGGCCCACCGGTGCAGTATTAGATGTCATAGATGGTGGTGTGCTCGCGCCCTGCGCGACAGGGCGGGCAGCCGTGACCTCTGGGACTGGATGGGCGAGCAGGCCAAAACGCAGATCCCTCCGCTGCGCTACGGGATGACAAACCGCAGAGGTAAGAGCGACCTAGACCGTCGGCTTGCGAGGTTTTGAGCCGAGCAGTTCTTCGAGTTCGGCTTTGAATTCGCGCACGTCTTTGAAGTCGCGATAGACCGAAGCGAAGCGGATGTAGGCGACCGTGTCCATCTCGCGCAGGTGCGACATGATCAGTTCGCCGATTTCGCTGGTGGTGCGTTCCCGGTCTGGGGAATCGACGACGAACGCTTCGGTCTCGTCGACGATTTTGCCGAGTTTACCGGTGGGTACGGGACGCTTTTCGCAGGCGTGCAGCAGACCACTGAGGACCTTCTGCCGGTCGAACTTTTCTCGGCGACCGTCTTTCTTCACGACCATGTACGGGATCTCGTCGATCCGCTCATAGGTGGTGAAGCGTTTGTTGCATTTTTCGCACTCACGCCGGCGCCGTATGCTGTCGGCCTCTTTGCTTTCGCGTGAGTCGACGACTTTATCCTGGGCCCAGCCGCAAAACGGACATTTCATTTGAGGTCCAGTGTACTGTGTGAGGCGTCCGTGTCCTCAGAGGCTTCGTCACTGGCATTGGCGAGGCCACGCAGAGAGACGTGCTCGAACTGTGCGTAGATCAGGCCCGCGGGAATGATGCTCATGGTGGTGACGAGCCACAGGATCATGCCGGCGCTGGTGGCCAGTTCCCCGGGGACGCCGAGGAGCTTTGTGAGCGCGGTGATGGAGAGCACCTGGGCGCCTCCGCCGATACCGGGCAGTTGCACCACGCCGCCGACGACACTGAAGCCCATCAGGAGGACCGAATGAGCGATGGTGAGATCGTGAACGGGCGAAGGAAATGCTCGCATCACGACGACATAACTGACGGCGACGGAGAGCCATGCGGCGAGGCTGAGCAGCGAGACCTTCAGGAAGTCCATGGCGCTGCCGATGGTGTTGAGGCCGCCGCGGAACTGCAGAATCTTCGAGGCGACGGCGTTGCCCGCGGTCGGAGAGAATCGACCGGCAACGCTGCCGAACATCCGCGCCACGACTCCTCCGGCGAGACGGACGCCGACGACGAACAGACCCAGGAAGAGAGTCAGACCGAAGATCGCGTAACCGATGCGGTGGAAGTACTCGTGGTACGGCAGAGTCGCCAATTGCGGAGAGACCAGCAGGTTTGCGGAGAAGATGAGGGCGAAGGCACCAAGGTCAAAGACACGTTCCACCGCCACCACCGCGACCTGCGACGAAAACGATAGGCCGGTGCGCTTACTGACGAGGTACGGGCGGATCAGTTCGCCGACGCGGCCCAGTGCTGCGAGGCCTGCGAAGCCGATGAACTGCGAACCCAGCAGACTCCACCAGTGAACGCGGCGGCCCGGTGGCAGCGAAGGCTTGAGAAAGATGGCCCATCGCGCCGCGCGGAAGATGTTGATGCTGTAGATGAGCAGGACGGCGAGGAGGAGCAAACGCCAGTCCGCCGAGCGGCAGGCCTGCCAGAAGCGTCCCCATTCGAAGTTTGAGGTATGGAGCTTCCATGCCAGCAAAGCCAGCACGAGAATGACAACACCCCAAAGGATCGCCTTGCGCTTGTTCATGTTTAGCGAGCCGCCACGGTAGAGGAAGCTGTCTTTTCCTGCGCGACGCGGCGGTTGAACTCGCGGATGACACGGGCGACGTAGGCCTGGGTTTCGCGGAAGGGCGGGATACCGTGATAGCGGTCGACCGCAGCAGGGCCGGCGTTGTAGGCAGCCAGGGCTAGCGGCAGGTTGTCGTGATAACGACGCAGCAACGCATCCAGGTAGGCGCTGCCACCGTTGACGTTGCTGGCTGGATCGAAGCTGTCCTTCACGCCCAGGCCGGCTGCGGTGCCGGGCATCAACTGCATCAGACCCTGTGCGCCTGTGCGTGAGACGGCGTGGGCGTTGCCGGCGCTCTCTGCGTGGACGACCGCGGCCAGGAGGGCCACGTTGACGTTGTGGCGAGCACCGGAGTCGGCAAGGATGCTGGATGTGTCGAACGTCTTGGCCTGCGGGAGCGCGGCCGCTGCGGGGACTTCGTCGGGTGTCGTTTCGACTGCTGCGATCGAGCTGGCCGGGATGTCCATATAGTTGTCGGCATCGCCGGTCGAGCGCATGTGCAGGCGGATCGTGGTCTGTGAGAGGGGCTCGCGCGAGGCGCAGCGAATGGTGAAACCGCTCTGCAGGGTGACGATCTCCGCAGCGTGTGCGCAGGCGGGCGCCAGTGACGCAAGTGCGGCGAAGACGAAAAGCTGGACGCTTTGGACGCGGGGGAGCATTCGTCTTTCAGCCTAGCACCGGGAGGTTGATTCCTGGCATTCCCCAATAGCCGGAGATCCAAACGAGCCGGGGTGCAACGGAAGGGTGGCGGGTCGCATTGGAGGGAGACTGGCTAACGCGCGGACAGGACGGATACGGGGAAGTGCAAGGCCATGGCTTCGCTGACGCCGTCGAGATCGTGTGAGCAGGTGATGGGCCAGCCCTGCTGCGTGGCGAGCTCACGAAGGGTCTCCGGAGCATTGCCCATCAGGGCGGGCCAGCGGGCGAGCTCGAGCATGGGCATGTCGTTCCAGTTGTCGCCGATGGCCATCAGGTGGTCGGGCGTCATGCCTTCAAGCGCCAACAGGCGGCGTAGGCCGGAGCCCTTGGAGCAGCCGCGCGGCAGGATGTCGACGATGCAGAGGTCCCGGCCGGGGTATTCCGTTCTGTGCAGAGAGACGCGGTCGTCGTGGGTGGTGGCGAGTTCGGCCATGGCACGCTCCATCCGATCCATGCTGCCGCAGAGCATAGCCTGGATGGGGAGCTGACCGGGCTGGCCGTTTTCGCCGAGCAGGGCGTCTTCGATGGGAACGATGCGGCGAATGAAGGGTGCATTCGCCTCCATCCACTTGCCGATGGAGCCATGCAGTTCGTCGAGTTCTTCGAGGACGAGCGCGCCCGGCATGTCTTCGCCGTGCGGGCCCAGCTTGTCGAAGGTGAAGACGAAGGCGTTGCGATACTCGCCAAGTTGGGTGCAGAGCCACTCGGCAGTTGAGAGCGGCATGGTGTCGCGGAAGATGAGATCGCCGCTGATGGTGCGCGCGACGGTGCCGTTGGAACTGAGAACGATGTCGTCCTGCTGCATGCCGGCGGTACGGAGGACTTTCATGGCGTAGCTATGGCGGCGGCCGGTGGCAATGACGATGCGAGCGCCGTTCTCGCGTGCTCTTTGTAACGATGCCTGGTTGGCGTCGGAGACAGTGCCGCCGGGATGCACGAGGGTGCCGTCCATATCAATGGCGATCATGCGAGGCACTGCTGCGTGGGTTTTCATTCGACTGGCGCCATCGCCGCGGCCTCGGCGCCTGCCGGACTGCGTGCGGTCAACAGAGCAGCGCTGCCGACGATGAGCGCACCGCCCAGCCAGGCGAAGACGCCAAGCTGTTCGTGAAAGACCAGCACACCCAGCAGCGATCCGATTACAGGTTCCATATTCAGGAAGATACCCGCCTGCGAAGCGGGCACCTGTGTCATGCCCCAGTTCCACAGCATGGTTGTTGATGCGGTACAAAGTAATCCGCTGGCGGCGAGTGACGCCCAGGCTTTGCCCGAGATTCCGTGCACCGGCGGCGGACCGTACTGCAGCCAGACCCAGACGAGCATCATGAGCGTGCCGACCATGAGGCTGCGTGCACTGACTTCCAAGGTGCGATGGCGATTCAGCAGATCCTTGTTGCCCAGAATCCAGATCAGGGAGACGACGAGCGACGTCACAATCAGCAGGTCACCTTTGAGCGAAGATGCTGCGTTGCTATGACCGCCCAGCGCGATGAGGCACGCGCCTGCGGTGGATCCGGCGAGGGCACCCCACCCTACCTTGTTGAGGCGTTCATGCAGGAAGACTGCTGCTGCCAGCGCGAGGATGACAGGCATGGTGCCGATCATGAGAGCAGCATGGCTGAGTGTGGTGAGCGAGAGTCCGTAGAACTGCACCAGGAACTGCACCGGCACGCCGAAGAAGGCGGTGACGATCAGGATGGTCCAGTCACGACGGCTCCAGCGTTCGCCCCGGCCGCGCGCGAGCGGCAGCATGGGAATGACTGCGAAGAGAAAGCGGTAGAGAACCATGTGGCCAACGGCGACCTCTCGCAGCGCGATCTTGCCGAAGAAAAAGCCCGTGCCCCAGAGCGCACCTGCGGCGGCACACGCGGCAAAGCCCATGCTTCGCGATTTTGGCTGAGGGGACATACTTTCAATGTCGCACAAACTTCTGTGCGATCTGGCACGAGGCGCTTCTTCTGTTGTGCGGCTTTCCGTCGAGCGGTTCGTCTACGATAGAGGACATCATCACCACTATGCAGCCTGCCAGTCGCCTGCCAACACGCCTGTTCGTTGCCGCGGTCGTGGCACTCTCTTGCCTTTCCACTGTGCGGGCTGACGATGTTGCGGTAGCGAAGCCTACGCCGACGCCTGCGATCTCGCTCCCGCTGGATGCAATGGGCTACCGCCCAGCCACGAGCCCCGTTTCGCTGCGCGCCGGCTATACGAACGCAACGGTGAACTTCATCGATCCGCAGCATCTTCTGGTAACGTTCACGACGAAGAAGCTGATCCCGCGCAGCTCCGAACAGCGCGAGGGCGATGACGACCACTTTGTGCGCGCTGTGGTGATTCACCTTCCGGATGGTAAGGTGCTCCGCGAGACAGAGTGGCGCGTTCATGACCGCGCGTCCTACCTGTGGCCTCTGGGGAAGGGCCACTTCCTGCTGCGGATTCGTGGCGATCTGTATTCGCTCGATCCGATGGGATCGTTCAATAAAGAGCAGCTTGGGAAACGGACGCTGCTGGAGTCGGACGATGATCTGCAGGCGCTGGAGTTCAGCCCATCGCGCGACCTGATGCTGGTGGAGACGACGCCGCCGATGAAGATTGGCGACGACCCCGCAGAGGCGAAAGATCGACCGGTCTCCGCCACGTTCTACCGGCTGGCGATCGATGAAACCGGCGCGGTAAGGCTGGGCAATCGCGGACGAGCTACCTCAAAAGAGGCGTTTTCGCTGGCCTTCACGTCGATGGGCGTTCTGCAGACTGTCCGCGAAGATCGCACGCACTGGGGCTTCGACTTCCACACGTTTGCCGGCAAAAACATTGAGCTCGCGGGCTTTAACAGCACGTGCCGTCCGCGGAGTATCTTCGTCAGCGATGCGGAGTTCTACGCCTACGGCTGCCGCGGTGGCGAAGACCGCAAACTGATGGGCGGTTTCAATCTGTTGGCCGAGGCAAAGTGGGTCTTCACGACGAACGATGCACCGCTCTGGTTGAGCGTGGATGCTGCTCCGGAGACTGGCCGTTTTGCCGTGCGGAATACGTTGACGACAGTCGGGATGCAGGGCAGCGACCGGCCGGATGCAGATGAGATCCGTGGGCAGGAAGTTCGCGTGTACGGCGGCCGTGAAGGTGATGAACTCTTGCGTGTCACCAGTTCGCCGGCGCAGCGACCGGGCGGGAACTTTTCGTTGTCGCCGGATGGGTTGCAACTGGCTGTCTTGAACGGACTGCACCTGGAGGTTTATCGGCTGCCGCCAATCCCTGCTGCGGATGTGAAGTTGCACGAGCGCGAACAGGCCGCGCTGGCGCCTATGCGGCCGGCGGCGGAGATGAATGTGGCTGCTGCATTAAGCCGGACGTCAACTTCTTCGGACGGCCACTAATCTCTTCCGATCATGCGCCGGCCCGCAGGGCAGGGGAAGTTTGCCTGTGCTACTCGTCCATGCGGGTTCGATCGAGCAGAAAGAAGATCGGCAGGGCGAGTGCCGCGTTGATGGCGGCGCGCAGAAGTTCGTGGACCCAGCGCAGGGCGTAGGTGCTGTCGCCGAGCAGGAACCGCTCGATGATGAAGAAAAGGGCCGACTGCAGCAGGCAGAAGCCGAAGTTCATGGCGGCGCGGGTGATGACGTTCTCGACGTCGATCTTCAGGCCGATGGATGCTGCAGCGTAGCCGATGGCGGCCTTTGCCATGCCATTGAAGCCGATGTACTGATTGCTTGGCAGATCCTGCAAGAGGCCCACGGCCGTGCCGATGAGCGTGCCTGCAATGGGCGAACGCCATGAGACGGAGAAGTACAGCACGACAATCAGTGGCAGGTCGAGGATGCCGAGCGGCGCCCAGATGCGGGGCAGGTAGGCGTGCAGGAACAACGCGCCGAGCGGGACGGCAAACAGCACCGCCGGATGGAAATGGTGCTCTTCAAGCTCGCGGCGGTTGATGAATCTCCTGACCATCTACTGTTCCTCCGCTGGTCTTGCGGTTGGATTGGGGCGGCTGGGCGGCGTGACGAGTTCGTTGTTCGAAGCACCAGGCTGCAGCGACGTTGCGGCCGGGATGGAGCCCGGCGAATAGCGGTCTGTGTGGAGCGCCGGTGGCGGCTTGGGCAGGGTGGCTACGGGAGCTGTCTCGCCTGGCTTGAGCGGCGTCGCGTTCGGGTCCTTCAGGCTCGGCAGTCGATCGGCGACGACCTCGGCGGCCTTCTTGCCGGCCTCATCCGCTTCATCGGCCACAGTGTTCGTCCGGGCAAGCTGCTCGGCGACATCGGTCACGATGAGGACTTCTTCCAGCCGATCGAGATTAGACGCCGGCTTAATCGCGATGATGGCGTACGGCTGGTGTTCCGGATCCGGCTTGATGCTGACGACGGTGCCCACGGGTAGGCCGCGCGGGAAGACGCGATCTCCGCCGCTGGTGATGAGGGATTCGCCGGCCTTGATGCGGTCATCCGGCAGCAGGTTGGTGATCATCAGTGTGCCGCCTGGGCCGCCATGCAGGATGCCGCGGGTGCGAGTGGTCAGCAGCAGAACGCCTGCGCCGGAGCTGGGATCATTCAGCAAAAGAATTTGGGAGGACTGCGCGAAGACATCGCGCACCTTGCCGACGATACCGTCGGGAGTGATGACTGCCATGTCGGGCTTGAGTCCGTCGGCCGACCCCTTGTCGATGGTGACAATGCGGGAGCTGTCGCCGCCGCCGGTGCCGACGACCTGCGCGGCAATCGTCTTTCCAACGTACTGCTGCTTGAACGCCAGCATGCGCTGCAGCCGCTGTCCCTGGCGGGCGTCTTCGGCGAGTGCTGCTTCGTGAAGACGTAGCTGGTCGATCTGGTACTGCAGATCCTTATCGTGCTGGCGGACGTGGCGGAGATCGATGTAGTTGTGCCACAAGCCGCGGATGCCGCCGCCGGAGTGCTTCAGGACCGACTCAATGGGTGTGACGGTGTAGGCCGCCCACGCGCGAGCGATGCGAACATGGTGTCCGTCTTCCCGCGATCCGTATTGCGGCCGCTTCACCTGCAGGGCCAGACCGATCACCTGCGCCAGAAGCACAGCGAGCAGCACCAGTTCACTCTTGAAGCGGGTGAAGAAGGATTCCATGGAATAGTTCTTAGTCCTGGCGGTCAGTCTTGGCCTTCGTTGCTCCGTGAAAACAGAGCAACGAAGACCAGGGACTAAAACTCAAAAACTAATCGATGGCGATCTTACGCAGCAGGCCGAAGTCGGCGAGCATGCGTCCGGTGCCGAGTACCACGGATGCGAGTGGGTCGTCGGCGATGGAAACGGGCAGGCCCGTCTCCTCGCGGATGCGGCGATCGAGGTTCTTGATGAGTGCACCACCGCCGGTAAGGACGATGCCTCGATCGCTGATGTCCGCGGAGAGTTCTGGCGGGGTGCGCTCGAGGGCGACGCGGATGGCATTCATGATCGTCGCGATGGACTCACCGAGCGCCTCACGGATCTCCGAGTCGTCGATCGTGATGGTCTTCGGCACGCCTTCGATCAGATTGCGGCCCTTAATCTCCATGGTCAGCGGCTTGTCGAGCGGGAATGCCGAGCCGATCTCCATCTTGATCTGTTCCGCAGTACGCTCGCCGATCAGCAGGTTGTACTTACGCTTGAGGAAGTTAGCAACTGCCTCATCCATCTGGTTTCCGGCCATGCGGACCGATCGGGAGTAGACGATACCTGCGAGCGAGATGACCGCGATGTCCGTCGTACCGCCACCGATGTCGACGACCATGTTGCCGCCCGGCTCGGTGATGGGAAGGCCTGCGCCGATCGCCGCCACCATGGCCTGCTCAACCAGGTACACCTCAGAGGCCTTTGCGCGATAGGCGCTGTCCTCAACCGCACGCTTTTCTACCTGCGTGATCTCAGAGGGCACGCCGATGATGATGCGGGGATGGACCAGCATCTTGCGGTTGTGCGCCTTCTGGATGAAGTAGTTCAGCATCTTCTCAGTGTGGCGGAAGTCGGCGATGACGCCGTCCTTCATGGGACGGATGGCGACGATGTTGCCGGGGGTGCGGCCCACCATCTCCTTCGCTTCCTTGCCGACTGCCTCAACCTCGTTCGTGATCTTGTTCACGGCGATGATGGAAGGCTCGTTGACCACGATGCCCTTACCGCTGGCGTAGACCAGCGTGTTCGCCGTGCCCAGATCGATCGCGAGATCGTTTGAGAACAGCGAAAAGAGCGACCGCATGGAGCGCGAGCGCGAAGTACGACCCTGGTATCCGTTTTGAGGCATTCTGTGTGGTGACCTGCTCAATCTTGTAGTGCCTTGATTGTAATGCTTATGTGAAGGGCGCGAACTTTGCAGGTGTTATGAGGCTTGCATGGCCTCCACGTGGTGAATGCGAACCACAGCCAGGCCGGAATGGTCAGGCGACGGAGACGCTTTCGTCTGGAATTTGCTGCATGACGACGTCCTCCTCTTGATGATCGGTGGCCTTAGCTCTTCGTCGCCGCGAACTTGAGGTCTCGATCAACGAAACAGAATGCGTCAGGAGCATGAGATCCAGGGGCGTTCGGAAGCGCGGATCAGAGTTGGTCAACAGAAAGGGCAGGACGTAGCACACCGCGGTGAGGACGAGGAGCCGATCCGCCGCATCCAGTTGCCGACGCCTCCAGAGCAGGACAACCAGCCAAAACGGTACAGCTAGTGCAAGAAGCGCTTTCACCTTACCCTGGGTGTCGTGCAGTCCGTGCACCTTTGAATCGGGGCGCAGAAGTGTCAGCAGCTTTACCGCTGGGAGCACGATCTCCTCTTTTGGGTGCGTCCAGGCATACTGCACGGCGAGCTTGTTGAGGACGGGCATGGCGGCCTTATGGTGGGTCTCAGCATCGCTCATCGCGTGGCCGTCGGCCTTGAGCGCAGGCATCAGCGATGGTTCTGCATTTAATGCACTTAGCAAGGACACGCGCGTGAACTGATTGTGGCCCGCGAAGAGGTTGTAGGGACCGTTGTGCGGTGTGTCCAGGCGATGGAAGGCAACGAAGGAACACGCTGCATATACCACTGCGGCTGTGCCGATCGGCATGCCGAAGAGGCGCGCGACGGTCGGGCGACTGAGCTTGCCGCCCACGCGTCCCCTCCCCAATGAGTGTGTTCGCATGCGGAGCGCCAGAGCCAACGGTAGGGCCAGAAGGACGAAATTAGGACGTTCGAACACACCCAGCCCAAAAGACACACCTGTGCCGACAAGCAGCGGGAGGGAGGCCTCTCGATTTGCGAGCTTCAGCAGGCACAACTCAAGAAGCAGAAGCAGGAGCGTAGAGTACGGCACGTCCCATACCTTTGGGACGGAAGAGAGGAGCTCCAGGTGGAGCTGCAGAATGAGTGCGACGATCAGGGCCGAACGCGTCCTGACACGCAAAGCGCGCAGGCAGGCGTAGGTCGTAACGGCAATGCAAACATGCAGCAGAATCTGGATGACCAGAACCCCGGCTACCCGGTGTTCCGGCAGCAATCTCATGCCGATGGCAATCACTTCCGGGTAACCGGCAGGGGTAAAGTCCTGCGGAATACGGCCTGTGGTGGCCAGCGCCAGGGCGTCGGCCCAGTAGGCGCCCATGGGCCTGGTGAAAGGAAGAAAGTAGGCTGCTAATGCGGCACAGATCGCGGGCAGGAGGAGGAGCGTTGCAAGCGCAAAGTGGCTGAGTCTCCGGTTTTGGGAAGGCTGGTGTGACTTGCAGTGCCGATACATAGCGCGAGTATAGCGTCATGGATTTCTCGAGTAGCCGGTGTCAGACCGAAAATCAAAAAAGTTACAAGATCTTTGAGTTCCTGAGCGGCAGTTTTCCCCGTGACACAGCGGTCTCGTAGATCTGCTCGGTTTAAGTAGAGGATTCCGGGTGCAGCCGCAGGTAGGCTACGCTGGCCTTGGTTCTGGCCACGCTCCGCATCACGCCTGCAAGGTCTTTTGATGTTTCGATGGGGGAGTGACATGCATGCCGAGCATTCGTTCCACAACCTTGCGCACGCGATCCGTGTGGAACTCTGTTAGCGAGGCGATCAGCCATGCGTAGGCAAGAGTTCCCAGGAGGATCGCCACGCCGGCGCTCATCGAGCGTGGGGTAGGGACCCACCGCCCATCGCCAACGGCCAGCGACGTCAGGAGCAAGAGGAAGGGGACGTGAACAACATAAAGTGTGAAGGAAAAGCGCGAAATTCCCCTTGAGAAACGGTTGAACAGAGCGCGCTCCGAAGCGGGCTGCGCGGCGGAGAGAAAGACCCATAGGCATGCCGTAGCGATCAGGCCGAAGAAGCAGTCATTCCAAATGCCGCCCCACTTCGGAAGCCCATAGAGTGCCGCGATGAGGACGCCCGCTGTAACCCAGCGCAACCAGGGACGATCGCTGGGCGGCGGAAGCCTGTAGAGCAACGCCCCATTAGCCAGATGGAAAAGCCGATGAGCAATCCAAACCCAACGAAGTAAGCCGTGCACACGAAGAGTAAGGCGCAAAGTAGTCGTACCCGCGGCTGCGTGAGACGTCGCAGCGCGAGCCATCCGAACGGGAAGAGTGCGTAGTACCAGAACTCGTTGGAGAGACTCCAAAGGGGGGTGTCGCTGCCGAAGGTTGGGACATGAACGGCCTAGAGAAAGAAGAGATTGCCGAAGAAGATTGGCCACGTTCGCGCTGCGGCGACGTTCTGCATGAGGTGGTTGCCATTGGCGCCGGCATAAAGCAGCGGCGCACGATGCAGGGCCATTCCCAGACCATCCCACGCGGCACACAACAGTAAACCTGGGATCAGTACGATCCATAGGCGGACGAGCCGACGCAGAGCATAGTCCCGCCAGTTCCAGGGTCCTCGCTCGGCAGAGCGAAGAATGCTGCCAGCGATGAGGTATCCGCTGAGTACGAAAAAGAGAACAACGGAACGATGTCCGCCGGCCGAGAGTGCATAGGGAATCAGAAGTAGATGCCGGAGACCCTGGGGAAGCGTGCGATAGTCCACGAACAAGAGATTGCGTCAGTGCGTGGCGACCACATGGAAGGCCGCTAGTCCACGTACGAGGTCGAGCAACACCGATGCCTTACTGTCGGTGAAACGCCACGTACTTGTGTTTGACATGTTGCATAAGAATACCGCAGGCATTCTTCTGAAGGTGGATCGCAGCTCGGACGCGAGGGTGTCGCTGTCCTGCGAGGTCGATGACCAAGAGACCAAATGGTGCGATTTGCAGATCGCACAAGTCTACGAAACGCGTCGGTCTCTTCAGACTCTGAAACAAAGGTACGGTTCTACCTAGGGCTAGCTGCGGTCGCGAGTGGTGTGACTTAGGGCCCTTGGGAACAATTTAGGCGGAGCCGCCCGCTTATCTCCCCTACATTGCTTCCATGCAGTACAGGATTGGAGGCACGCCAAAGCGGGCCGGATTAACGCGTCAGTTCCTCCATTTCTGTAACCTAGATGGGAACAGGAGTGAGAAGCATGATTGTTGGCGTGCCGAAGGAAGTGAAGGACCACGAGAGCCGCGTAGGCGTAACCCCGGCGGGCGTGCATGCGCTGGTAGCCGCAGGCCACACGGTGCTGGTGCAGACCGGTGCGGGCGACCTTTCTGCCTTTACGGATGACGATTACCAGGCAGCAGGCGCAGAGATTGTTGGCGGAGCCTACGACGTCTGGCGCCTGGCCAACATGGTCGTCAAGGTGAAGGAGCCGGTCGAGAAGGAATACCAGTACTTCCGTCCGGGTCTGCTGTTGTTCACTTACCTGCACCTTGCTCCGCTGCCCGGCCTGACCGAGGCACTGCTGGAAAAGAAGGTGACGGGCATTGCGTATGAGACGGTGCGCGATCGCGCGGGATCGTTGCCGCTGCTGACGCCCATGAGCGAGGTGGCCGGCCGCTTGAGCGTGCAGGTTGGTGCTGAATATTTGCAGAAGAAGAATGGCGGACGCGGCCTGCTGCTGGGTGGCGTTCCGGGTGTGCCTCCGGGCAACGTAGTCATTATTGGTGGTGGCATCGTCGGCATCAACGCGGCGAAGATGGCGCTGGGACTGGGCGCAAAGGTCACGATCGTGGACCTGAGCCTCAACCGTCTGCGCGACCTGGACGATATCTTCAACGGCCGTGTCTTCACGCTGGCTTCGAATCCGTACAACATTGCGCGCGCCGCGGCCGAGGCCGATCTGCTCATCGGCGGTGTACTGATTCCGGGTGCGGCTGCGCCAAAGCTGGTAACGGCTGCCATGGTCAGCAAGATGAAGCCCGGCGCGGTGATCGTGGACGTCGCGATCGACCAGGGCGGATGCATCGAGACGGCCCGCCCGACGACGCATACGGATCCTTCGTATCTGGTCGATGGCGTGGTTCACTACTGCGTGACGAATATGCCTGCGGCTGTGCCGAATACCTCCACGCTCGCGCTGACGAATGCGACCTTTCCGTACGTCATGAAACTGGCGAATACCGGCGCAGAGGCTTCCATCAAGTCGGATGCCGGGATCGCTGAGGGCGTGAACACGTACAACGGAACGCTGACGTATAAGGCTGTGGCGGAGTCGCAGGGCAAGGACTGGAAGCCTGTGGCAGAGCTGATCGCCTAAAAACTCAGACTGTAGGGTGCCCCATGTCTTGTTTCTGAGACATGGGGTTTCTCATTCCTGGTCTTCTTTTTGGATCCCTCAGGCCCTTGTATCAGAGGGCAGGTTCGGGGCGCCTGCATGTGTTGCCTGCGCCTATAATCTCGACACGCACGAGAGAGTGAGGGCCTACGGTGGGGACAACGCGTCAGCGCAAGATTTTGATGGTTGTGCTGGGCGTATTCCTGCTGCTGCTATTCCTTGGACTGGCTGCGTTGAATGCCTTTCGGCTTAGCTTCCTGAGCCCATCGACCCCAGGCGGCATCTTCTTCTTCACCGCTGTGTCGTTCATCGCGTTTCTGCTGTTTGTCGCGGTCCTGATCCTGCTGATGCGCAATGTGCTGAAGCTGTATGCGGATCAGCGTAGCCGCATGCTTGGTGCGCGTCTTCGTACGCGGATGCTGGGTGGCGCAATGCTGCTGTCGCTGCTGCCCATCAGTTGCATGTTTGGTTTCAGCTACCTGCTGATGAATCGTGCAATCGAGCGGTGGTTCTCGCAGCCTGCGGCGCAGATGCGGGACGAGTCAGCGCATGTGGCGCTGGATCTTTCGCGGTACATCGAAGCGAACGCGCGGTCTGAGGCCGAGGAGATTGCCGGCGTCATCACGGCTGCCGGACCTGATGCAAGTTCACCCTTCATCATGCAGCGTGCCATGCAGCAGCATGAGGTCACTCTGCTGGGCGGCTGGGCGCAGGTGTATAGCGACAACGTGGTCATCTCGCGTTTCCGCACCATGGGCAATGCCCCTGCTTCCATCAGCACGTGGTCGCCACAGGACACACTTCCGGACGATGATGCGAACACGTCGCCGTCCAACGCACACCCCTTGCAGCGCCAGGCGCAGGGACCCTTCGACGCCATCGCGTTGCAGGCCGTCCAGCGTCGCGATGAACCGATTGTGACGGCGGGCGGTAAGGATTACATCCTTGGCTCGGCGCATACGGCTTCAGGTCTGCTGGTGGTGACGGGCGCGCCGCTGCCCGAGGGCATGACCGCTCATATCGGCGAACTGGATCGCGCGGGTCATCAATACTGGACGCTCTTCCGTCTGCGCCGGCAGATCCGCGGCACGTACATGGTGCTGATGCTCATGATCACCAGCCTCGCGTTGTTTGTTGCAAGCTGGCTGGCATTGCATCTCTCGAAGCAGGTGACGCGACCCGTGGAAGCGCTGGCAGATGCAATGGCGGCTATTGCGCAGGGCAACTACGATCAGCGCGTGGAGGCTACTGCAACCGAAGAACTCGGGGACCTGGTGCAGAGCTTCAACACCATGGCGGAAGATCTTGAGACAAGCCGGCGCCTGGTGGAACAGACGACCGTGCAGGTCTTCGAGGCGAACGTGGAGCTTGAGTCTCGGCGACGCGAGCTGGAGACGATGCTACAGACGATCCCGAACGGCGTGGTGATGCTGGACGTGGATCGTCGTATCCGCGTGGCGAATCGCGCGTTCAGCGAGATGCTCGACCCGGGGGGCCAGCGCGCTTTCATCGGTCTGTTAATCGATGAGGTGATTCCAAGCGATGCGATGGAGAGCGTCGATCGCCTGCTGCAGCGCAGCCATCGTATGGGGTCAGCTTCGGCTGAGACGGAGATGCACGCCCCCAGCGGGACGTTGAATGTTGCGGTGACCGCCGCCATCCTGGAGAGCGACACAGCCGGCGCTCGGACCCCAACCGGGTACGTTCTGGTTCTGGAGAATGCCACGGAGTTGCTGCGGGCGCAGAAGCAGTCGGCATGGAAGGAAGTGGCGCGTCGCGTTGCGCACGAGATCAAGAATCCGCTGACACCCATTGCACTTTCGGCTGAGCAGATTCGCCGGCATATCGTTCGGCTTGGTGATTTTTTGCGCGACCGGGAAATCGAGTCGCCTTCGATCGCCACGATCCATCGGTCGAGTGAGGTCATCAGTTCGTCGGTGGAGAGCATGCGTTCGCTGGTCGATCAGTTCTCGTCGCTGGCCGAGTTTCCGAATGCGCGGCCTCGCCCGGCCGATCTGAACACCATTGTCGAGAACTCCTTGAGCCTCTTTGCCGGGCGGTTGAACCGTGTGACCGTCGTGCGTTCGCTTTCGGCCGGGTTACCGCTGGTGATGGCCGATCCTGAGGCGATCAAACGGGCACTTTCAAACCTGATCGATAACGCCGCAGAGGCCATGCAGACCAGCCTGCGCCGCGAGATCCACATCGAGACGCGGCGCAGCGAGCAGTCGCCGGGAATGCTGGAGCTGGTCATTGCGGACACCGGCCCTGGTGTGACCGACGAAATGCGCGAGCGGCTCTTTCTGCCGTATTTCTCGACCAAGCAGCGCGGCACAGGCCTGGGCCTGACGATTGCCGCGAAGATCATGGCGGACCACCAGGGCACCATCCGGGCGGAGGGCAACACGCCCAGCGGCGCGCGATTCATTCTGGAATTGCCGGTCGCTTCCAGTGGTGAGAGCGGGGAGCATGCAGCCGCGGGGAGCGCCGCAGCATCCGAACCGTCATCGCCTGAGGTACACACCGCTTGACCCACATCCTCGTTGTTGATGATGAAGCTGAGATCCGAGAGTCGCTAGAGGGAATCCTGGGCGAGGAAGGCTATGCCACTGCGAGCGCTGGCACCGCGACCGAAGCGCTGGAACTCATCCGCGATGCCGAGTACGACCTGGTTCTGCTGGACATCTGGCTCCCAGACGGCGACGGCTTGGAAGTACTGGCGAAGATACGGGACATGGGGCTGGCCGCGCCGCCGGAGGTCGTCATCATCTCCGGTCACGGCACGATTGAGAGTGCCGTCCGTGCAACGAAGCTGGGCGCGTATGACTTCCTCGAGAAGCCGCTTTCGCTCGATCGCACACTGCTGGTTCTGAAGAATGCGACGGAAGCCCGCCGCTTGAAGAAGGACAACAGCGAGTTTCAGCAGCAGATGGCGCAGAAGGCGTACGTTACCGGCGAGAGCGTGCCGCTGAAGGCGCTGCGGCAGCAGATCCGTCTGATGGCGCCAACCAACGGGCGCGTGCTGATCTATGGAGAATCGGGCACAGGCAAAGAGCGAATCGCGCGCACCATGCACGCGGAGAGTCTGCGTGCAGATCGCGTCTTTGTGGAATTGAACTGTGCGGCGATCCCGGAAGATTTCATTGAGAGCGAGCTTTTCGGCTACCGGCATGGCGCAGTGCCGGGCGGCCCGCAGGAGAAGCGCGGAACCTTTGAGCGAGCCGATGGTGGCACGCTGTTTCTGGATGAAGTGGCGGACATGAGCCTGAAGACACAGGCAAAGGTTCTGCGTGCGCTCGATGAGCAACGCTTCTATCCGGTGGGTGCATCGCAGCCGATCGCAGTCGACGTCCGCGTAATTGCCGCCACGAACAAGGACCTGGAAGACGAGATCATCAAAGGCAATTTTCGCGAGGACCTGTTCTACCGTCTGAATGTGATCCCGTTCTTCGTGCCGCCGCTGCGTGACCGCAGTGAAGATATCCCGCTGCTGGTGCAGGAGTTCCTTCAGGAGTTTGGCCGTCAGTATGGCCGGCCGCGCGTGGAGATCTCAACAGACGCTTTGGCGACCTTAAAGCAGTACCACTGGCCAGGCAATGTGCGCGAGCTTCGCAACGTGATCGAGCGTGTCTTGATCCTGAACCCGAAGGCGCAGCGGATCGAGCGCAAGCACCTGCCAGTATTGGTCTACCGCGAGAGCGGGCGGGATGGCGGCAAGGCTGGCGCTCGCACCGAAGAATTCGGCACGCTGCTGCAGGCACGCGAGGCGTATGAACGCGACTACATCCTGAAGAAGTTGGATGAGTGCCACGGCAACGTCAGTCGGACAGCAGAAGCCCTCGGGCTGGAACGCAGCCATCTGTATCGCAAGATGAAGGCGCTCGGCGTGACAATGAAGGAAGCATAACGGGAGTCAGATCGAGAAAAAGGCAGGGATCATGTGATCCCTGCCTTTTTCTTACTCAACATCCGAAGCGTTTAGAAGGGGTTGATCTTCTTCAGGCCCTTCTTCTTCTTGTGGGTGCTGCTGGACTCTTCGCCCTTGTCGAACTCGGCCTTGGACTTCTTCTGCTTTCCGTTCTTGTCGAAGACGGGCTGCTGTCCCTGCGGAGTCTTCTGGCCAGCGACATCGTTGACAGCGTCGGGTGCTTCGGCGGCCTTTTCGACGGGCGGCAGATCACCGGCATTCGTCGGTCCTACGGTCTTCAAGCCGTAGTTTGCAGGAACGCTGCCAGCCGGCGGCGGCGCTGCTGGCGTGCTTGTGGTTGCGCCCGGCGACAGAATGGTAACGCCAACGCTCGCGCCGCCACCGCTGGAGACGGGAGCCACGCCGGTCGGTGTCGCCGTGAAGCTGGTGCCGGTGACAGCACTGTTCGGTGCTGCGTCGCCTGCCGGAATGTCCTGCAGGCTCATGGGTGCGCCGGCTGCTGCAGGTGTGTTGCCCGCGGCGGTATTCGCTGCTGCGGCATCGGCCGCAGCGGGTGTCGCAGCCCCAGCGGAGGTAGCTGCGGCTGTCTTGGGATCCAGTGCGTTCTTGAAGGCTTCTTCGCTGCGATGAGAAACGGTTGGCGCCAGCGTGGCCTTCGGGTCAGCCATCGCGGGGTCGCCGATACGGGCGGACTGCACGGTGTCCGGTCCGCGGAAGAGCAGGCCCTTGGCGCGGTTGGCAAGATTGTAGGTCTGGCGGCTGTCTTCCAGTGCCTGGCTGGCAGCAAGCTGCTCGGGCGTTGGCTCCGGGATGGGCACGTTCATGGCTTCCAGTCGGTCGCGAGCGTCCTCAACGTGCGGAGAAGCAGCGTACTGCGTCACCACACGGCTGTAGGCTGCAACGGCTTGGTCGTCATAATTCTTCAGCAGACGACCGCGAGCATCCTCGGGCAGCTTCAGCGTGCGGATGTAGCGCGACATCGAAGCGTAGGCATCGCCCAGGCCAATCAACGTCTGATCGATGTGGCTGTACAGCGGGTACGTGTCCACAACGGTCTGGTAGCGCGCGATAGCGGCCGCCCAGTTCTCGTGCGTTCCGTAGAACTCGCCGATCTGAGACTCACGCTGCGCCATGACCTCCTGCACCTCGCGGAGGTGCTGCTTGGCCTCCGGAATCAGGGACGAATCCGGATACTGCGTCAGCATGGTGCGGTACTCTTCCTGAGCGTGGACGGCCTTCGCGTAGTCGCGATCGGGGCGGTCCATCTGCTTGAAGTAGATGTCGCCAATGCGCATCTGCGCTTCCGCTGCTTCGGGAGCGTTCGGGAAGAAGATGATGAAGTCGTGGTATTCCGTCTCAGCCTGGGCCAGGGCAGCGCTTCCGCCTTCGCGGTACCAGCTGTCGGCGAAGGCGAGCTTCGAACGCATCTGGTATTCAGAGTCCGGGTAGGTCGAGAGCAGCGTCTGGAGGTCAAGACGTGCGACTTCGAAACGGCCCTTGTTGATGGCGATCAGCGCCTTATCGTACAGCTGCTTATCCGGCTGGTCGCTCTTCACCTTTCCCAGCGGATTGATCTTCATCTGGGCCTTGCGGGCCTTTTCGCTCTTGACCGTGTCCTTGGATTGGACGACCTTCTCGTCCTTCTTGTCCTCGGCGGTCTTGCGTGTACGGCCGCGCTTAGGCGCCGAATTACTCATCACGGCTGTCGGCGTCTGGTCGCTGCTCGCCGGCGGTGCTGGCGTGGTCTGATCCGTCGCTGCTGTCGGGGCTGCATTGGGCGCCTGCTGCGCATACGCAGTGGCCGAGGCGAAGCTGCCAGCCAGCAGGACGACTGCGATGCCGCGACGCGGGAAGAACGAACGCGCAACAGCCGTCTTGATCGCCATCCGGGAGAAGAGTGAAACCATGCCTGTAAACCCTCGTACCGGTAGCCGCCGTAGAAACAGGCAGGTCACCGGGAAACTCACTTCTTATTCTAAGCCGCGAGCGCGCACGTGTCCTGAAGCGCGCTTCTTTTTGGACGGCTGCGGGCGGCGGATGTCTACGACTCTAAGCCCGCACTTCGGTTGCTGCCCGGGCACGGCGCAGGAAATCAACAGCATTGTTCTCCGTCTGCGCCGGATTGCCGGGGCCGGCGTAGATGGCCGAACCGGCGACGAGCAGGTCCGCACCGGCTCGCACGACCTCTTCGACGGTGTCATGGCCGATGCCCCCATCGACCTCGATGCGGAAGTTCAGGCCCATCTCATTCCGCAGCGAGGCAAGGTGCTTCACCTTATTGACGCAGCGGGGGATGAAGCTTTGCCCTCCAAAACCGGGATTGACCGTCATGACAAGCACATGGTGCACCAGCGGCAGGACTTCGATGATGGTCTCAACGGGCGTGGCTGGATTAATCACCACAGCGGGCTGCATGCCATGCTCGCGGATGGACGAGAGCGTCCGATGCAGATGACGGCAGACCTCCTGGTGGACGATCAGCCAGTCGGCGCCGGCCTTCGCAAAGTCTTCGATGTAGCGATCCGGGTCTTCGATCATCAGGTGCACGTCCAGCGGCAGGCTGGTGCAGCGCCGCACGGCGGCAACCACCGGCGGACCGAAGGTGATGTTCGGCACAAAGTGGCCGTCCATGACATCCACGTGGCATACGGTGCCGCCGCCGCGCTCGGCGGTGGCGATCTCGTCGGCAAGGTGCGTGAAGTCGGCGGCGAGGATGGAAAAGGCGAGATCGATCACAGGGGAAGTCTATCAAGACGCGCCCCACAGCACAGTACGATAGGTGCAGGAGAACGACCGTGTCCGTTGAATCCAACACAGAAGCACTCGTCCTGCCGGCAGGCAATTTCCGCGCGTACCTCTTCGATCTGGACGGCACCGTGGCGAACAGTATGCCGGCACACTTCGTCGCATGGAGCGCCGTGGTGACGGCGCACGGCGGAACATTTCCTGAGGATCTGTTTTATTCGCTGGGCGGGGTCCCGCCGCTGCGGGTCGTGGAACTGCTGAATGAAAAGTTCGGCTACACCATGGATCCTGAGGCCGTCGTGGCTGAGAAGGAAGCACAATTCCTGCTTGGCGTCGGCGATATCCAGCCGATCGCCTCCGTACTGGCCCACGTCGTGGCGAAGCACGGCGAGATTCCACTTGCGATCGTCTCCGGTTCGCCCCGTGACAACGTCGAGAAGACGCTGGCCGCATTGGGCCTGACGGACAAGTTTGAGGTGACGGTCTGCGCCGAGGACTACACCAACGGCAAGCCGGATCCCGAACCGTTTCTGAATGCAGCGGCTCTGCTGAAGGTGAAACCGGAAGACTGCCTGGTCTTTGAGGATGCCGATGCGGGCATTCAATCTGCGAAAGCGGCTGGCATGAAGTGGGTTCGGGTGCCAGTCGTGCTGCCAGGCGCGACGGGCGCAGCAGTTTAGCTGCAGTTCAGGTGGTGCTAGCCGGTGCCGCCGCAGGCGGAGCTGCGGTAGCTGTGGGTGATGCTGCGGCCGCGATGCGCGCGGCGGCTCGGATCATGCGGCGAACAGGCCAGCTATCGCGCTCGCGGAAGAAGATGGCACCAGTGCGCTGCTTCTCTGGTCGGTAGTACCAACGCTTCAACATCGCCAGGTGGTCGCCCAATTCCGTCATGTCGTCCGCGCTGCTGCCGTTTTCCAGTTCCGTAATGGCGAGCAGCATCCGCTCCTCTGCGCTGGCGTTTGCGGCAGCGATCTCGCGTTTGTTCGCTGCAGTCTCATTTGGTGTGGCTTCAACCGGGGTCTCGCCCTCAAGTGGCACGGGCGCCAGCATCATCGGCTGCGCAAAGAGGGACGAGCCAACCTCCGCCTGCTCTCTTGCCAGGCGCACGCCCAGCAGCGAGATGCGCTGCGGTCCGCGGATGCAACCGTCTGCAATCTGAAAGGCCGCCACATGGGGTGCATCCTCGTCGGCGCGCGAGGGGCAGGGCATCAGCAGCACCGCGCGAAGATCGCTCAGCGGCTGCACAAGATCGTCTGCCAACGCTGCCGCGGCCTTGACCTTACTCACGCGAGCATGCGCTGCGGCTGCTTCTTCGAACATCATGTTGGCCGAAGCTTCGTCGCGCTCTGCTTCCAGTTCACCGATGCGCGATGCGCCGTGCGTCTGCAGAAAGTTGAGGACGCGCATGCATTCGGCGCTGTACTCCTCATCGGTGCAGCGCTCCTGGCATGGCGCCATGCATTTGTTGATCTCGCCGTAGATGCAACCGGGGTCGTCCGGCGAGGGATGCAGCTCAAGGTAGCAGCGGCGAATCAGGAAGAGTTCTTCGACTGCCTCACAGTACCGCTCGGCGGCGAAGCGCGAGGCGAACGGGCCGAAGGTCGTCGGCAGCGAACGCCGGCGAAGATGGTTCGTGACGTAGATGCGCGGGAAGCGGTTCTCTGCTGCGAAGCGGACGGTGTACGGCGGCGATAGTCGCATGCGCTTGCGAGCCTCGTCCGCGCCGAACGCAACGGACATCGCACGATGCAGCAGCAGCAGCGATTCGAAATCCGATCCTGCCTCACGCCATGCGATGCGCGCGATGCGATCTCGCAGGTTCAACCGCTTCGTCTGGCCTTCGGTGGGTTCCAGCAGGCTTTGCAGTCGGCGTCGCAGGTTGGCTGCCTTCAGCAGGTGCGGCCGGTCGGTGCTGGCGTGTCCAAAGAGCGCAACGATGCCAGCCGCAGTGGGCAGCGAACGCAGCGCGTCGGCTGCATGTGCGGGATCGAAGACGATCTCGTGCTCGAAGATGGGCTCCGGTGCCACAGGCCGATTCTACCGGTGCGAGGGCCTGCGACCACTGCATGCAACACGCTACAATCCGCGATGGCGATGCCTATCGTGATTCCCCGTTTGGAATCTGGTGCGAGAGCAGAAGGCAAGCGCCCCCTTGGAGTGTTGATCGATGCGATCGTTGGTTCCTGCTGCTGTTGCGATATTTTCCGTGCCGCTGATTGTCTCCGCGCAGAGTGTCTCGCCGAACGACTGGCCCAGCTTCAACCGCACGCTGCAGGGCACACGCTACGCGCCGCAGACGCAGATCACGCCGGCGAACGCCTCCGGCCTGAAGGAGATCTGCCGGTACGACCTGCATCAGATCACAAGCTTTCAGACCGGCCCAGTCGTGCTGGATGGCGTGATTTACATCACGACCGGCCACGACACGATTGCACTCAACAGCGACACCTGCGCAGAGAAGTGGCGCACGCACGAGGACTACGCGCCAGCGGTACCGAACGATGTCAATCGTGGCGCTGCCGTAATGGATGGGCGCGTCTTCCGCGGCACGCAGGACGGACGCGTGCTCGCCTATGACTCTGCCACTGGCAAAAAACTGTGGGAGGCGACCATCGCCGACAAGGCGAAGAAGGAGAGCATCCCCACGGCTGTGCTGGCATGGAAGGGCCTCGTCTTCGCGGGCAATGCCGGCACCGAAGCGATCCCCGTGAAGGGCCGCATGTATGCGCTGGATGCGGCGACCGGCAAGATCGTATGGGAGCAGTACCTAGTCCCACGCATGGAGAACGACGCGCTTCGTGGACCTGCTGCGCCTGCGTCGGCACCCGTTGCTCCCAGCGAGGATGAAGCTCTCTTTGGAGGGACCTCGTGGACGGCATATTCGCTGGATCCAGCCACGGGCACGCTGTACATCCCGGGTGGGGATCCCGCGCGCAAGCCCCATGCGGATGGCAGTCCGCAGATGAGCAACCTGGTCGCCCTGGATGCGCGCACGGGCGCGGTGCGTAAGGGCTTTCCGCTGGTCGCACAGGACTTCCATGACTGGGAGGTCTCGGCTGCTGCCGCGCTCTATCCAGGCCGGAATGGGCGGCTGCGTTATGCCGTTGCGACCAAGGACGGACGGTTGTACGCGGGAGACGCGAAGGACGGATCGAAGCCGTGGGTCGCGCCCGTTACCAACGTTGCGAATGCCGAAGCGCCGCTGAAGGACGCGCCGGTACACTTCTGTCCGGGAACGCAGGGCGGCAATGAGTGGAATGGTGCAGCGTACTCACCCAAGACGGGCATGTTGTACGTGGGAGCAGTCGACTGGTGCACGACACTGACGCGAATCCCCGGCAAGATTGATCCGAAGATCACGATGGATCCCGTGGAGTCTGCGAAGGGGCGCATCACCGCCGTGAATGCGGAGACGGGCCGCGTCATGTGGCAGAGTGCCACTGCGTCACCGGTGATCGCCGCGGTCACACCGACCGCAGGCGGCGTGGTCCTTGCCGGCGATGTCGCCGGAAACTTCTACGTCCTGGACGCAAAGAGTGGTGCGGTTGTGTGGAAGACCCAGATCGGTGCAGCCTTAGGCGGAGGCATCGTCAGTTATGCGACGAAGGCGGGCGCGCAGCGTGTGGCGATCGCAACCGGTATGAAGTCTGCGATCTGGCCGATGGCTAAGGGCGGCGCGCAGCTGGTGGTCTATGGGGTGTCAAAGTAGCCGTTTGCTCAGGCGGCTGTCCGGGTTGGGGCAGCCGCTACCGAAAGTGAGCCAGCGCATAAGAGGGGCATGGCTCCAGCCATGCCGCCGGTTCGCTCAGGAGCCAGCGATCGTCATGCCTTCGATGCGGATGCAGGGCGAAGCCGCCGAGCCGCGGAAGATCAAGTCGTTGCCGACCGCGACGATGTTCTTGTACATGTCCTTTAGATTGCCAGCGATGGTGATCTCTTCGACCGCGCCCGTGAAGACACCATTCTCGATCCAGATGCCGCTCGCGCCTTGGGAATAGTCGCCCGTAACAAGGTTCACGCCGCTGCCCAAAACCTCGGTGACGTACAAACCCGTCTGCACCTCGGCGATGATCTCGCGCGGCGTCTGCGTGCCTGCCTCCAGGTAGAAATTGCCGCTGCCGATGCCCGGTGCGCCACCAAGTCCACGGGATGCGTTCCCGGTGCTCTTCGTGCCCAGCTTGCGCGCCGTGTACGTATTCGTCACGTAGGTCTGCAGGATGCCCTTGTCGACGATCACCTTGCGCCGCATGGGCAGGCCGTCGCCGTCGTAGGGCAGGGTACCGAAGCCGCCGAGCCAGTCCTCGAGCATCATGGTGCCGTCGTCGACGACGGTGACCAATGGACTCGCGACCTGCTCGCCCACCATGCCTTCAAACATCGAAGCCTTGCGATAGATGGCGTCGCCGTTGACTGCGTCGAAGATGTCGCCAATGATGCCGCGCGCGATCTCGCGCGAGAAGACCATCGATGCTCCACGCTGCGTCGGCACACGCCGCGCGCCCAGGCGGCGAAGTGCGCGCTTGGCAGCCTCTGCACCGACCTCTTCGGGTGAATCAAGCTTGCGCAGTGTGCGTGCGCCGCTGCCCCAGCCGTCTCGCTGCATGCCGTTGGCGTCCTGCGCAATCGGCGTCGTACCGATGCCGCAGTAGCTCTTGCGATAGTGACCCGCAAAGCCACGCGAGTTCGCCATCGCCTTATGCGAGGTCGATGCGCTGAAGGTGCCGCCATCACTGTTCTGAATGCGTACGTCCGCAGCCATCGCCGCAGCCTCGGTCGCGCGAGCCATGGCAATGCGATCTTCCGCAGGGAGCTGATAGACGTCGTCGAAGTAGATCCCGAGATGATCACTGTCGCGTACGGACGAGTACTCACTCGCATCCGGCAGGCCTGCAAAAGGATCTTCTTCCGTGATCTTCGAAAGCTCGATCGCACCGTGAACAAGCTGCTTGAGCGAAGCTTCGCTGAGATCGTTCGTCGAGGTGCTGGCTGTGCGCAGACCATTGAAGACACGCAGACCGATCGCGCGCGAGGTCGACTCGGTCAGCGTTTCCACTTGGCCAAGTCGCACCTTGGTGTAGAACTCATCGCCCTCAAAGACAACGGCTTCGGCATCGCTAGCGCCCGCACACAACGCGCGGTCGACCAGTTCGATGGCCAGTGTCTTCAGATCCGTCTTCGATGTCTCTGCCGTGCGCATGACGTCTCTACCGCACCGGTGCCCCGGAGAAGCGCATCTCGCGTCCGTCCGTGGCTGCCTGGAAGTGCATGGTGCCGGGGCAGTATTCCGCGTCGTGCTTGGAAGCGTGCTCCACGTAGGCGCCAGGACCGCCGGCGATGCGCTGCTTGTGCATCTTCAGGCTGCCGTGGCAATCCTTGCAACGGAACTCGGTATCGCCGTCGACCAGTGCCTCGGCTACGTTCTTGACCTTCCAGAAGGGCTCATAGCCGCCACGCGCAGAGACACGACGACGCTTTACTTCGCACTCAAAAATCTTCTCGCCCGGTGCCTTCGCTGCTTTTACTGTTGCCATGTTTATTGCCCCGTTCCGCCAACCGTCATTTTGTCGAGTTTTACCGTCGGCATGCCGACTCCCACCGGTACTCCCTGTCCGCGTTTGCCGCAGGTGCCGATGCCTTCATCGAGCGAAAGATCATGCCCGACCATGCTGACGTACTGCAATGCTTCCGGTCCGTTGCCGATCAACATGGCGCCTTTTACGGGCGCCGTAATTCTGCCGTCTTCTATAAGGTATGCTTCGCTGGCCGCAAAGACGAATTTTCCGTTGGTGATGTCGACTGAACCGCCGCTGAAATTGACGGCGTATAGGCCCTTCTTCACGCTGCGGAGGATGTCTTCAGGCTCATCTTCACCTGCCAGCATGTAGGTATTCGTCATGCGCGGCATGGGAACGCTGGCGTAACTTTCGCGCCGTCCGCTCCCCGTTCGCGGCAGTCCCATCACCTTCGCGGAGAGCTTATCGCTCATGTACTGGCGCAGGATGCCCTTCTCTATCAACACGTTGTTCTGTGTCGGAGTGCCTTCGTCGTCAACGTTCAGGCTGCCGCGGCGGTTGGCGATGGTGCCGTTGTCGACGACCGTAACCTTATCCGTTGCAACACGTTGGCGCATCAGGCCGGCGAAGGCGGACTGCTTCTTGCGATTGAAGTCTGCCTCCAGGCCGTGACCTACGGCTTCGTGAATCAGCACTCCCGGCCAGCCGGGACCGAGGACGACTTCAGTTTCACCAGCGGGCGCTTCAATCGCGTTCAATTGCAAAATCGCCTGCCGTGCGGCCTCTGCGGCGAAGTGTTCGGGTGAGTGGTGGCCGGAGTAGTAGTCCAGCCGGACGCGTCCGCCACCGCCTCCGGAGCCGCGTGCGGTGGCACCTTTGCCGCCATCCGCGGTCGCATCTTTCGCAATTACGGAAACACTGAATCGACTCAGTGGCTGAGTGTCCGCTGCCCACGTGCCGTCGCTGGCAGCGATGAAGATGTGTCGGACTTCGTCGTTGAATCCGGCTCGGACCTGTGTAATGCGTCCGTCATAAGCGCGTGCCGCCTTATCGGCTCGCTGGACGAGCGCGAGCTTCGCGGTGATCTCGGCGTCGAGACCGATGACGGGGTACAGGTCGTGGACATCGGTCTCGAGGAAGCCCTGGACGCGGGTTGTCGCCGGGCCGCTTGCGATCAGTGCAGCCGTCTTTGCGGCGTGGATCAGGCGATCTTCTTCGAGCGAGTCGGTGTAGCTGTAGCCGGTGCGCTCGCCGCTCAATACGCGTATGCCGCAGCCTGTGCTGTGGCCCTGGCTTGCGGACTTAACAATGCCCTCATCGATGCCGATGGAGCTTGAGGTCACCGACTCAAAGTAGAGTTCGGCGAAGTCGCCGCCAGCGCCTAGTGCCGCAGCCAGGCAGCGTTCCACGAGGGCCGCGTCGATCGCGAAGCGGTCGCGAAAAAAGCTGTTGGAAGTTGGAACACTCAGGGGGGACGGACGACTCATGTACTCTTCATTCTACCGCCCGCGAAAAAGGCTCTTTGCGGCACGGTGCTGTGCTAGGTTGGGGAGCATGAGAGACGCCAGCCTGCCGCCCAATGCGCCTGCCGACCCGCGCTATCCCATTGGTCGATTTACGCGGCCGGATGTGATCGATCCTGCTGCTCTATCCGATGCGCTCTTCGAGCTTGGCGAGCTGCCGCAGAATCTGCGCGCTGCCGTCGACGACCTGGATGGCCATCAACTGAATACGCCCTATCGTGACGGTGGCTGGACTGTGCGGCAACTGGTACACCACATCGCCGACTCGCACATGAATTGTTATGTGCGAATCAAGCTGGCGCTGACCGAAGACGCGCCGACGATCAAGCCTTACGACGAAAACGCATGGGCGGGTCTGCACGACGGTGAGGCTGCGCCGGTCGAATGGTCTCTGGAGCTGCTGGAGGCGATGCATGCGCGGCTGTTGATGCTGTTGCGTTCACTGACGCCTGCACAGTGGCAGCGCACGTTTGTGCATCCGGACAATGGAGCACTGTCTCTGGAGACGGTTGCGCTGCTGTATGCGTGGCACAGCAAGCATCATGTGGCGCACATCACCACGTTGCGGACGGCTAAGGGCTGGTAGGTGCCTCCCCGCGCGACAGCGATTGCCGAGCAGACACCGGCGGAGATCGCACGCGCACTCGAAGACTTTCTGGCGGAGAACACGCGTGCTGTGCTGTTGGAAGATGGCCGCGCGCTCTTTGACATGCGCGAGTCGCGTTACAGCGTCTCGCAGGAGCACGGCCGTTGCACGCTGCACCTGTGGAGCGAAGACCGCAACATGGTGCGGCGTGTGTGTGGTGTTGCCGCTCGTAAGGACACGCTGAAGCTGCAGACGCTGCGCTTTGGCCAGAGCAAGCCGCAGATGCTGGAGCTGGTCGCGCAGCCGGACCGGCGCACGCCCACGGCTCGCGATACCACGCGGCGTCGTTACGCTGCGACGCTGGAGCGCGTGTTGCTGCGGGCCTATCCGGATTGGAAGGCGGACGACTTTCGGATTGCCATGGACCTTGAGCAGTCCTTCGGACCTGCGTATGCGCGCGGTGTTTTGCAGCGCGGTCAGCAGGCATGGGCTGTCGTTGGGGTGAATGCGGATGAGTCGCAGGCGACCGTGGATGGCGTGCTGACCGTTGGACTGTTATGGCTGAATCTATGTCGCGAGCAGGCTGGTGGCAGACGGCTCTTTGTTGGTTTGCACATCATTGTGCCGAGGGGCACCGCGTCCACCACGCTGGCGCGCATGGCGTGGCTGCGTGAGGATGCGGCACAGTGGAAGCTGTCTGAGCTCGACCAGCGCACGGAAGAACTTACGGAGCGCGATGCTGCGGACACCGGCAACCTGATCACGAAGCTGATGCACGCGCCGAACGCCGCCACTGCCGCGGAGCGGTTTGCGGCGCCGTTACATCAGGCGATGGCGATGGTGCCTGCAGTGGATCATGCGCGCGTGGAACAGCGTCTGCGCTCGTCGACGGAGCTTGCGCTGTTGCTGCATGGGCTGGAGTTTGCGCGGATACGGCAAGGTGCGTCGGCGAACTCGTTCGCGCAGACTACGGAGATCAGCTTTGGTGCGGGCGTGCAGGAGACGCCACTGGATGCCGGCAGCGAACCGATGATTCGCGAGTTTGTGGAGCGGTTGTTCGCGCGTCGCAGACCGGGCGGCGCGCAGAAGGATCCGCTGTATCGCATGCAGCCGGAGGCTTGGCTTGAATCAGAGCTGCGAGCCAACATCGGCCCGCTGACCGATGGGCAGGGAAGTCTTGCCTGCTTTGACACCGACTATGTCTACGCGCAGGTACCGGCGTTTCAGGCGAGCGACCGCGGCATGCTGGATCTGCTGACCGTTACGAATGATGGCAGGCTGGCGGTTCTGGAGTTGAAGGCGCACGAGGACATGCACTTTGCACTGCAAGGACTTGATTACTGGCTGCGTGTGCGGTGGCACCATACGCAGACCATCGATGCCTCAACGGGGCTGGGTACGTTTCAGAAGCATGGCTACTTCCCCGGTCTGCGCCTTAGCGCGGAGCCTCCGCGGCTGTATCTTGTAGCACCATCGCTGCGAATCCATCCGGCGACGGAGACGGTGCTGCGCTACTTGAAGCCGCAAGTGGAGTGGACGGTGCTTGGGCTGAATGAGAAGTGGCGGGATGGTGTGAAGGTTGTTACTCGGAAGCGGTCGCCGGGGAAGTAGGACCGTACTTACAAGCCCGCCAAGGCTATGGGCTTTCTGACACGGATGTTGTGCGAGAAAGCCCATGGCTGCATGGATTGAGCATCGTCGGGGTCCTTCGCTGCGCTCAGGATAACGGCTTTGATTGGTGAGTGCTTAGCGGCTGTTGACGCTGCGCCACAGGTCGATCTCTGGCGTGTCGACGGCGTACTTGTCGATCTCCGTAAGTTCGTCCTTGGTGAAGGCGAGGTTCTTCAATGCGTCCAGCGAGTCGTCGAGTTGCTGCACGTTGCGTGCGCCGATGAGTGCGGTGGTGACGCGCTCGTCGCGCAGCGCCCATGCGATGGCCATCTGCGCGAGCGACTGGCCGCGCTTCGTTGCGATCTCGTTCAGCGCGCGAACGTTTGTCAGATTCTTCTCGCTCAGAAGCTTTTCGCTGAAGCTGCCATCGCCGCTGTTGACGCGGGTTTTGTCTGCACCGGGATTCAGGTATTTGTTGGTCAGCAGGCCCTGCGCCAGCGGCGAGAATGCGATGCAGCCGACGCCGAGTTCGCCCAACGTGTCGAGTAGCCCCTGCTCCAGAAAGCGGTTCAGCATGGAGTACGAGGGCTGATGGATGAAGAGCTTCACGCCTTCGGCAGCAAGCAGGTCGTGCATGATGCGCGTGCGATCCGGCGAGTAAGACGAGATGCCGATGTAGAGTGCTTTGCCCTGACGGACGATCTGCGCCAGCGCACTCGCGGTCTCTTCCATGGGCGTGTCGAAGTCCGGGCGATGCGTGTAGAAGATGTCGACGTACTCGAGACCCATGCGCTTCAGTGACTGGTCGAGGGACGACACCAGGTACTTCTTCGAAGCGCCGATGCCGTAGGGGCCCGGCCACATATCCCAACCGGCCTTGCTGCTGATGATCAACTCGTCGCGGTGCGATGCGAAGTCGGTACGTAGCACCTTGCCGAAGTTCTCCTCAGCCGAGCCGTAGGGAGGGCCGTAGTTATTGGCCAGATCGAAGTGCGTCACGCCACGATCGAATGCGCGTCGCAGTGTTGCACGGCCCGTCTCGAATACATCTGCGCCACCGAAGTTCTGCCAGAGGCCAAGGGAGATCAGCGGCAGTTGAATGCCGCTCTTACCGCAGCGGCGAAACTGCGCATCTTGATAGCGCTCAGGATTGGCTGCGTAGGTTTCGGGAAAGCCCATGGTGTGATTGCTCCGGAAGTTTGGATCGTTCGCGACGCTTCGATTGCGCGAAGTGCGAACCAACGAAGTATAGCGAGGCCATGCGCCACGCTGCCGGAATTTGACCGCGTAATGATGCGCTCAACTTTCAGTTAGGAGTCTCTTAGCATCATCCTGGCGTTTCTAGCAATGCATCCGCAACGTCCCGGCATAGAGCGATGGGGGCAAACATCCACGTATCTCTTCCTCTATTGCTAGCAGAGGTTTTGCAGCGGGATATGCGAGGTTTTGTTTACCCTGACGGTTCCCTTCCTTCTCCGTTACGATTGGTCCAGCAAATACACGAGATGAAGATGCTTACACTAAGCGCGCCCGATAGGCTGCTGGCAATCGCAAACTACCTGTACATCGGAGCCGGAGCGCTCGCTTTGGCTTTAACGCTCGCCATCGTCATTCTCGGAAACGCAGTTGGCCGAAGGAAGCAGGCCGAGCTTGACGCCTATCAAGCTGGCGCAAACGCACGGATAGCGGATGCTGATGCCCGTGGGGCTGAAGCATATGCCGCAGCAGAACGCGCCAATGAACTTGCGCAAAGGGCTGCTCTCGATAAGGCCAAGATCGAAAATGACAACCTACAACTTAGGGAAAAGATTGAGCAGGAGCAGGAAGCTCGTTTGGCAATCGAAAGAAAGATTGCCCCTCGGTATATGACCGTTTCGGAGATGGGCTATGTCTGGGGAATAGAGCAAATAGCCGGCGCCGAACCTCTCGACATCATCTTCTACAACGACGACCCCGAAGTTCGATTCCTAGCAGGAAACATTTCGGTGGCGCTGCAACACTGGTCTCCGAGCTTGTTTGGAGTAGCTGGCGGATCGCTCCATGGGGTGGTGATTTATTACGAGATGGGCAACACCGCTTCGAAGCAGAGAGCTGAAGTCATTTCGGCAGCATTAAGGCGTGCAAGTGCGATGGATTTGATTGGGCCGCTCGCCGCATCACATCAATTTTTCGAGAGCTCGGTACCGGATCTCGGAGGTCCCGCTCCTCACGCGGCGATACGCATAGACGTGGGATATAAGTAAGTTGGAGTGCCTTTAGGACGCTGCCTAGCTGTCCTGGTAATCCGCGAAGGCCGCTGGCTGCAGGTCGCTGGTGCTGATGATGCGCTGGGCCGGGTCGGTGTTGAAGAAGCGGTCGACGGCGTCCATTACCTGCTCGCCCTGCTTGCTCTCGAAGATGCTGCGGCGTAGCGTGGCTCCCCCCGGGACGCCGTGGGTGAACCAGCTGGCGAACTGCTTCATCTTGCCGATGACGTCGCGGCGTGCGGACTCGCGGTCGCGCTTCTTGTTGCGGAGTTTGTTGTACTCGGAGAGATCGTAGGGCGAGAGTGCCTCGAGGTCTTCGATGTGCGGCAGCTCGCCGATCTCCGGGTGTTCCTGCTCCATCTCTGCGAAGAGCATGGTGAAGTACATGCGGATCATGCGGTAGCGATCCTGCTCGGTGGCGATGTCATAAGTCCCGGTGCCGGTTGCTGCCTTGCTGGCGGTGTACTGCGCGATCTGCCGGAAGATCCACGGGTTGGCGGGAGCGGCGCGGCCGATCATGACGGCGTCGCAGCCGGTCTGTTCGATCATGTTGGCGGCGTCTTCGGGCGTGCGGACATCGCCGTTGCCGATGACGGGAATCTTGACGGCATCCTTGACGGCCGCGATGAACTCCCAGCGTGCGTTGCCGGTGTAGCCCTGTTCGCGGGTGCGTGCGTGGAGGGCGACGGCGTTCAGGCCGCAGTCTTCCGCCATCTTTGCGAGGGGTACGCAGACGAGCGACTTCTCGCTCCAGCCGAGGCGGAACTTCACGGTGAAGGGAATGGTGACGGCCGCGCGGACCGCTTCAAAGATCGTCTGGATGTGCGGCAGATCGCGCAGCAGGCCGCTGCCACCGTTGCAGGCGACGACGCGTTTCGCAGGGCAACCGAGGTTCAGGTCGACGATGTCGAAGCCTGCGTCCTGGCAGATGCGTGCGCTGTCGGCGAGCGTTTCGGGGTTCGATCCGAAGATCTGCGCGGAGATGGGGTGTTCGTCGTCGTAGTAGGTAAGGTAGCGCTTGCGCTTGACCTCGCGCATGCGGGAGAGGCCATCGGCTGAGGTGAACTCCGTCATGATGAGGCCGCAGCCTGACTGCTGATTGGTGGCGGCCTGGTCGACGTTGTCGCTGGTGCTTTCGCTGGAGAAGAGGGAAGCGTTTTTGATGAAGCGGCGGAAGACGGTGTCGGTGACGCCGGCCATGGGCGCGAGAACGGTCGCGGGCGCGATGCGCACGTTGCCAATGGTGAACTCGGCGGGGACGGCAGATGGCGTGGCAACGGGAACGTTGTCGGCGATCGCGGTCGGGATGTACTCCCACTCTTTCTTCATCTTGTATATCTACCCTGATGCAAGAAGAGCCTCCGGATCCCGGAGGCTCTTTCCTGTTGGAGCGTTGTTTCGTTTACTTGGCTGCAGCGACGGACGAATCGCTCTTGGCGAACTTGCGCTTGAAGCGCTCGATACGGCCGGCGGTGTCCATGACCTTGCTCTTACCCGTGAAGAAGGGGTGGCATGCGCTGCAGATTTCCAGCAGGATGTCGCCCTTGTGCGTGGAGCGGGTCTCGAAGGTAGTTCCGCAGGCGCACTTGACGTTGGTTTTGACGTAGTTCGGGTGAATTCCTTGTTTCGGCATTTGTGACTCGATTCTTTGGGAGTTTGGGCTTCCTTTCGGAAGTCCGCGCATCTGGCTCACGGTTCGCTTGCAGCGGTTACAGTCACGCCACATCGATGTTCCCGTCGCTTTGCCCTGGCGTCACGCATTTCTGCGTTCCGGCGCATTTCCTATTCTATCCCTGTCTGTTCCGGTTCGCAATGGAGGGTGCCGGCCGGGTATGAATCGTCTCAGTTGCGAGTTGAGCAGGCATCACGCTGGCGGCTTCGGCTATCTGAAGCATTCGGGTTTCGGATTGCGAAAAGCCAGCTGCTGTTCTTATGTGTGGCTTAAGGCATACAATTCCGGCCCTAAGGGAGGACCGCACAATGATGAAGCACGCAGGACGCGTTCTCGTTGTATTTGGCGCACTCAGCGTCGCCGCACTGGCGGGGGCGCAGAGCGTACCGCCCGGGCAGGCCACACCTCCGGGAACTCAGAATCACACGGGTGGCGCACAGCCGTGCGCTACCGATCCAACCGGTAATCCTTTGCCACAGGCGCAGGCCGATGCGAACTGCACCGTAGCGGGACCGGGTTTTGCTACGCCATCCACGAATACGCCGCCTGGCGACAGGGCGGAACATCATGTGACGGCGATTGTGCGCGTGGATGCGGCTGTGCCGAAGCCGGCCACCGTGCCGTTTCCGATGGACTTCAGCACGATCGGCAATGTGACGATGGTGAAGGCGAGACTGCCGCGGGTGCAGGCCTGTTTTACTGCGGGCCAGATTTGGAGCAATCGCTCGGGTGCCGCTACTTCGACGACCTGCCTGGATCACAAGGGTGTGGTGATTGCGTACCAGGAGTGCAAGGCGAAGGTGGGCGATGCGCAGGCAGTTTGTACGACCACGACTCCGCAACAGAGTGATGCAGCGGCGGTGGCTGCTCGGCAGTAGAACCTGCTTCCGGTCGACACGGCGATTCGCTTTGTCATCCGAGGCGTTGCATGGATTTCCTCTGCCTCCAGCGCTGTCACCCGGCAGAGCTGGAGGCAGAATCGCGTTAGCATCAGGATTGTGAGTACAGCGGACCAACTCGGCTTTGCGGCAGATCTGGAAGAGATGTGCAAGTTCTGCGAAGGGCAGGGCATGCGCGTTGTGGAGGATGCTGCGGGTAAGCGGACGGCGGTGCCGTGCGTCTGTCGCGCGCAGCGCCGGACTCGCCGGGTGCTGAACCTGGCACGCATTCCCCGGCGGTATGAGCACTGCACGCTGGACTCGTTTGAGCCGAACTTTGGCGAGGGGTCGCATCGGTCGTTGAGTACGGCTCTGCGGAACGCACGCAAGTTTGTGGATGGCTATCCGCTGATGAACGATGGTGCCGGCCTGCTGCTGACGGGTGCGATCGGCGTTGGGAAGACGCACCTGGCGGTGGGGATTCTGCAGGCGCTGGTGGATGAGCGCGGCGCGACGGGATTGTTCTATGACTATCGCGAGTTACTGAAGCAGGTGCAGAACAGCTACAACTCGCGCGTTGCGGCGACGGAGTTGGAAGTGCTGGCGCCGGTCTTCGATGCGGAGGTTCTGGTGCTGGATGAGATTGGCGCGTCGAAGCCGACGGACTGGGTTTGGGATACGGTCGCGCACATCCTGAACACTCGGTACAACGACAAGCGGACGACGATTATTACGACGAACTATGCGAATCTGCCACCGCTGGGAATGGCGGTTGGTGAGGATAGTCAGCGGCCCACTCGCGTGGTGCGAGAAGAGACGCTGGGGGATCGCATTGGGGAACGCATGCGTTCGCGGTTGCAGGAGATGTGCATCGTGGTCGAGATGCAGGGCGAAGACTTCCGCCAGAAGGTCAAGAAGGCTTCCTTCGCCTAGCAGTCCGATGGTTCGCGGGCAGCGTTAGAAGATCAGCATTCCCAGCAGAAAGAGCATGCCACAGCAGAGCGCAGATGCGCGGTAGGTCCATTCACGGGACTGAGGGACGGCTTCCATGTCGTTGTTCCTGCCTTCTTGGGGGTGTCTGGCTTAGATACGACTCATGCTGCGTTCTGGATGGGTGGTATGTCAGCAATGTGCCACAGTCCGCACGCATATTCGATGAATGTTTTGCGAGGAATCAGCCTGGTACCGCCGAAGTAGGGGTACCCGTTGCTATCCAAATGGGATGTTTCGTGAAAATGCTGCGTAGTAGACTCCTTAGCGATGGCAGCCGACGGTACCCAAACGCCCTTTCTTACGCCTGAACCCGAACGCACCGTCTCACCGCAGACTTGGATCATTGCGGCTGTGGCCGTGCTGGTCATTGTTGCGGTTGCTGCCATAGCGACGCTGCGGCGTGCGCCGGCGAACACCGGTGCGGCACTGGCGCCGGATGCTTATGCAGCCAGCCTGCCGATCACGAACATCTCGATGTCCGAAGCTACGAATGGCACCGGTGGCAAGGCGACGTATGTCGATGGCGTGATCGGGAATACGGGAACCAAGACGCTGACAGGAGCCGAGGTGCAGGTGACCTTTTCGACCTCGGACGGAACGGCACCGCATCGCGAGACGGTTCCGGTTGCGGTTGTCCGGACGCGTGTTCCTTATGTCGATCTGCAACCACTATCAGCAGATCCGATCAAGCCGGGCGATCATCGGGACTTTCGACTGATCTTCGAATCCGTCCCCGCCAACTGGGATGTGCAACCGCCTGCAATCCAGGTTGTGCGCACCGAACTTCGGTAGGACCCGCAAGCGCCGGGCATTCGAGCCAAAATTGCCTGCTGGAACGGAAGAAACTTCCGTTCTGGGCACTGCCTAAGATTGTCTCGATGGTCGTTTGAACGATAAGTTATTCATTTCATTGTAATTAATGTTGGCGCAGACTTTGGCGCGTCGGTTGCTCTTAGTATCCGCGTACAAGCTTGTGTCGCTCCACTGCGAGCGATCAGGCAAACCCGGAAGGAGCAACACCGTTATGAATAAGCAGAATATCTTCACCAAGACCGCGACCTTTGGAGTTTCGGCGCTGCTGTTGACTGGTGCACTTTCAATTCCTTCGCATGCGCAGGCCGCAGCAGATCAGACTCAGACCACCACTGCCCCCGCTGCTAAGCAGGACGCGACCGACAAGGGCTCTTACGCCACCGGCACGCCGCTCCAGATGCAGTCGAAGGAAGGCTTCTGGGGTCACATGAATCCCCTGGCTCGTAAGAAGTGGGTAAAGCGCCAGATGGACCCGATCAAGGATCGCGTCAATGAGCTGGACCAGCTGCAGTCGAAGAACGCAAACGACATTCGTGACGTAGACTCGCGCGCGACCGCCGGTATCAAAAAGGCCAGCGATGCAGCCTTGATTGCTGATACTCACGCGGCAGAAGCCGGCACTCGTGCAGACGCGGCAAACAGCACGGCGACGGCAGCCAGCACGCGTACCGATGCTCTTCACGGAACTGTCACGAACCTTGACCAGTACTCCGCAGTGACGAGCACCCCGGTTGCATTCCCCCGCGGCCGCACGACTCTCGGCACCAAGGCCAAGGCTGATCTGGATGAAGTGGCGAGCAAGCTGGCAAATGAGAAGGGCTACATCATCGAAGTGCAGGGCTATAGCCGCGCCGGTGTTGGAAGCTCCACTGCAATGGCCGACTCGGTTGTCCGTTATCTCGTGACCGAGCACCAGGTACCGATCTACAAGATCTACCGCTCGGGTCTGGGCAAGGCAAGCGCGAAGTCCACGCCGGAAGGCGAGAAGACGATTGCAAACGGCGTCCGCGTGACGCTGCTGCACAACAGCCTGGCGACGATGGATGGCAGCTCGACCGTGTCGAACACTGCGAATCCGTCGAACAGCAACATTTCGAACAGCACCACCAATGGTGGTTCGCTGCAGTAAAGTTCCCTCCTCCGGGGAAATCGGTGCCGCACCTGCTGGCTGAGCAGGTGCGGCGCTAAAACAAGCCGGAGTGACTAGAGACTCGCGAAGGTGGTCGCTTCGCGCCCAAGATTCGCCAGCCGGTGAGAAAGATTTCGCCGGTAGGCCCAAAGATTGAACGTCAGCGATGACGTTCATACAAGCTCTCCTAAGCAGAGAGAACCAAGGCAGATTGGCCCTCCTCCCGGAGGGCCGTTTTTTGGTTTAAAACGAATAGCCATAAATATGGCTGATACGATGGTGACATGCGCACCACGGTCGATTTCGATGATGCTTTGTACGCGGATCTGAAGGGGAAGGCTGCGTCCGAACAAACCAGCGTGAAAGCGCTCATCACGCGGGCTGTTTACCGGATGTTGCATGAAGCACCACAGACGCGGGAGTCCGAAGGGAAGCGACGGGCATGGCCGACTTTCTGCTTCGCGAAGGGGCGTGTAGTCGAACCGGTGAGTAATGACACCGCGATCTTCGGCGAGCCGGGGACCGAGTGACACGTTACTTTCCGGATGTGAATGTGGTGGTGTCTCTGTCAATTGCTGGACATCGACATTTCGAGGCCGCGAATGGCTGGTACGACGCAGTTGGGCGGCCCCTACTCCATGTGTGCAGGCTGACCCAACTGGGAGTGCTGAGGCAGTTGACGCTTGAGGCTTCGACCGGCCTGGAAGTGCGTTCCAACAATGATGCCAAAAAGTTTCTTGCCGAGCTTACACAGCAGGGCTATCTGGAGCTTGTCCCGGAGCCCGGAGGTTTGGACGAGCTTTTCCTAAAGCGGGCAGAGTTTGGGAAGCCCGCCCCCAATCGCTGGGCGGATGCTTATCTTTCATCATTTGCGACCGCGGCCGGACTACGGCTTGTCACCTTTGACAAAGCGCTTGCGAGCTATACGCCGGATTGCACGCTGCTCGCCGTTTAGCGAACCGTTACTGTTTCGAATCCGAGTCCGCGCAGCAGGCTTTCCATGCTGCCGCGGGCGTTGCTGCGCGCGGTGTCGAGAATGCCGTCGGTGGTAGCGGCCTGGAGGATTTGATTCTCTGCCGTGGAGCGGGTGTCGGACTCAAGGTTGGGGTCGGCCTGTACCAGGAGGCCCGTGGTGCGTGCGAAGACCTTCGTCTTGGCGCTGTCGATCTTGGTGGTGAAGATCTGCGATGCGGGCAGTTCGATGGTGACGGAACGACCGTTGACCTGGACCGACTCGGGCTTGAGTTTTGAGAGATCGACGCCGGCGACGACCTGGCCGTGGACGACGAGCAGGAGGCGATCGCCGAAGAGCAGGTCTGGCAGAACAGCGTTGGTTCGCTTGCCTTCTACGACGGTGTCAACGGAGTAGCTGACGGTCTCGAGCCGGTTGAGCCGCTGGATCTGGCTGACTACGTCGGGTGCACTGGTGTTGAAGCTTTCACGGTTGCCCATGAGGTAGCTGGCGATGGTGCCGGCTGCGCCGTTGGTGCCGGCGTGCCGCAGTAGCCAAACGGCGCCAGCGATGCCGAGTGCGAAGAAGAGCAGCAGGCCAAGCAGAATGGCGCCAGCGCGGCTGCGCGGCTTTTCTTTGTATGCGATGCGCTGCTGACGCGCGACTTCCTGCTGACGCTCGCGTTCGCCTGGGAGAGGTTCAATGGCCATGATCGCTAGGATGCACAGCGCGGATTGGCGCTGCTTGTGTGTGCGGAATCTTTGCCGGATGTTCGTGTGCAGACGGTATGAACTCGAGGCGACCGATGCGATTTGCTTCGGTTGTTGGCCCGACTTCCTGACGGCGGACACAAAGTCTCAACGTGACGTTCGACCGAGTGCGTGGCGGCTGCAACGAATGTTGCATTGCATCGCCTCCTACCAGTAAAGCCGGCGCTGGACGCCGCGGGAGATTTCTTATGAACAACATCTTATGTGCAGCGATCGTTGGTTGTTCCATCGCAGCAGGCGCAGCAGGCGCTGCAGTCGCTTCGGCACAGAGCGCCGATGGGGACAAGCAGTTCCTGAAGACAGCTTCGCAGAGCGATTACACCGAGATTACTTTCAGCAAGCTGGCGGCGGATAAGGGCAGCAACCCGAAGGTGAAGGCTTACGCGCAGAAGATGGTCACGGACCACACGGCGCTGGAGACCGAGATGAAGCCTTTCGCTGACAAGTGGGGCGTTACGCCGGTGATGGAGCTGGATGCGGCGCATCAGCAGAAGTTCGACGCACTGCAGCAGTTGTCCGGTATGGATTTCGACAAGGCCTACATGATGGGCATGGACGACGATCACCACACGGCGCTGAGCCTGTTTCAGCAGGAAGTGTCGACGACGAACGATGCTGAATTCAAGAAGGCTGTGGCGAAGGGTGAGAAGGTTGTCGCCATGCACACAAAGATGGCGGACATGGCTGTGACCAAGATGGGCAAGAAGTCTGCAGCCGGTATGTAAGTGGTTGTCGTGACGAAAGAAGGGCGGGCTCGCTGCGAGCCCGCCCTTCCTCGTTTCCGTTAAAGAGAACTACTGCGCGATGGCCTCGAAGCTGGCCTGGGAGAGCGCGCGGCCGTGGCTCATGCGGTTTTTGTAGCTGGCTGCCACGAAGTCGCGAAAGAGCGGATGCGGCTCGAGCGGCTTCGATTTGAATTCCGGATGGAACTGGCAGGCGACGAAGTAGGGGTGGCTCGGGATCTCGACGATCTCGACGTAGGTTGCATCGGGTGTGGTTCCGGTGAGGCGCAGACCGCCGCCGACGAGGATTGGCTCGTACTCGCGGTTGAACTCGTAGCGGTGGCGATGGCGCTCGCTGATCTCGGTGGTGCCGTAGGCGGCAGCAGCCTTGGAGTCAGGCTCCATGACGCACTGCCAGGCACCGAGACGCATGGTGCCGCCCATCTCCTCTACGCCGGTGAGTTCGCGCAGTTTGTAGATGATGCGGTGCGGTGTAGCCATGTCGAACTCGGAGGAGTTGGCATCGCGCAAGCCGCAGACGTTGCGTGCGAACTCAATGCAAGCAGTCTGCATGCCGAGGCAGATGCCGAAGTATGGGATGTTGCCTTCTCGTGCGTAACGGATGGCGTTGAGCATACCTTCGATGCCGCGCTTGCCAAAGCCGCCGGGGACGAGGATGCCGTCGAAGCCTTCGAGCTGCTGCTCATAGCTGCGGTCTTCTGTTTCGAGGCCTTCGGCTTCAATCCAGGTGACCTTGAGTTTGAGGTTCGCGTGCAGGGCGCCGTGGACGAGGGCTTCTTTCAGGGACTTGTAACTGTCCTCGTACTCGACGTACTTACCTACGATGCCGACGTGGACTTCGTCCTTGGGGTTATAGGCGCGGTGGACGATGTCCTTCCACTTGGTCATGTCGGCGTCTTTCGCCTCCATGCGCAGGTAGTTCAGGACGAGCTGATCGACATGCTCAAGCTCAAAGGCGAGCGGCAGCTCGTAGATGCTGGCGACGTCGCGCGCGCCAATGACGGCGCGCTCTTCCACGTTGCAGAAGGCGGCGATCTTGCCGCGCATCTCGCGGGGGAGCGGGCGCTCCGAGCGGCAGAGGAGGATGTCCGGCTGGATGCCGATGGAGAGCATCTCCTTGACGGAGTGCTGGGTGGGCTTGGTCTTGAGTTCCTGTGCGGCAGCGATCCACGGCACCAGCGTCACGTGGACGAAGAGCGTGTTGTCGCGGCCAAGGTCCTGGCGCATCTGGCGAATGGCTTCGAGGAAAGGAAGCGATTCGATGTCGCCGACGGTGCCGCCGATCTCGACGATGCAGACATCGCATTCGGCCGCGACCTTGCGCATGGCGTTCTTGATTTCGTTGGTGACGTGCGGGATGACCTGAACGGTTTTGCCGAGGTAGTCGCCGCGGCGCTCCTTGGTGATGACCTGTTCGTAGATGCGGCCGCTGGTCAGGTTGTTATCACGCGAGAGTTTTGCGTGGGTAAAGCGTTCGTAGTGACCCATGTCGAGGTCGGTTTCGGCACCATCGTCGGTGACGAAGACCTCGCCGTGTTGAAAGGGCGACATGGTGCCCGGATCCACATTCAAGTAGGGATCAAATTTCATCAGATTGACGCGGATACCGCGCGCCTCAAGCAAACAGCCGATAGAAGCTGCTGCAAGTCCTTTACCGAGCGAAGACACAACACCGCCCGTTACAAAGATGTATTTCGCAGACATCTCCGCCTCGCTTTGTTTTGATTGTCGTGATTGGCCGTGCGTGGGGTGCACGATCAAGTATAGCAAGGCTCTCCGGACTGGGACGCGTTGCGTTCGATGTTGGGTCTGGGGGCGAGAAGTCGCTCTGTATACTCCACGTGTGTCCCTGACATCTGAGAAGCACCGTTTCCACTTGCTCGATGCGCTGCGGGGCATGGCCGCTGTGTTGGTGGTCTATTGGCACGCGCCGCTGTACCTTGGGCTGCGCGCCAAGCACCTGACCTATCTGGCGGTTGACTTCTTCTTCTGCCTGAGCGGTTTTGTGATCGCTTACACGTATCAGCAGCGGCTTGAGTCGGGCATGACGGTTTGGGCGTTTGTGAAGACGCGGCTTATCCGGCTCTATCCTGTTTACTTGTTTGGAGCGGTTCTTGGATCGGTTCCACTGCTGGCCGGGCATATGGGACATCATCCGGCGACGCGTGATCTGGTTTTCATGGCGATCACGGTCGTTACGCAATGGTTGATGCTGCCGCATCTGGGCGACTGGCCGAACCATGTTCTTTACCCTGCGAACGGTCCCAGCTGGTCCATCTTCTTCGAGGTGGTTGCGAACATTGGCTTCGCGATTCTTGTGAGGGCGCGGAAGGCGAGTTCCACGGTGCTTGCGGTGATCTGCCTGGCGTCGCTGGGAGGACTGCTGGTTCTTCTGCGGTCGGAACACACGCTAAATTTCGGATGGAGCAACGATGCCTGGCAGATTGGCGGGGGACTGTTGCGCGTGTTCCTCTCCTTCCCGATGGGTGTGTTGCTGTACCGGATCTATCGCGCGCTGGGGAACAGATTGCTTGCCCCAGCGGTGAGTACGTGGGTTGCTGTCGGGCTGTGCTGCCTCCTCCTGGTACTGCTCCAGTGGGCGTTGCCGGGGTTATCGACGGAGGCTGGCGGCATGCTGGTGATCAGCGTGATCTTTCCGCTGATGATCCTGCTTGCTGCTCATGCCAAGGTGCCTGCCTGGGCGAACAAGGGCTGTGCGCTGCTGGGCGATCTTTCGTATCCGGTGTACCTGACGCATGCTCCTCTTATGTCTGTGTTCGAAGTGCCGCGCATAAGGGGACTTGTGCTCAGTCACGCGTCGTTGCAGTTGTGGGTTGTGCCGTCTGTGCTGCTGGTGAGCGGTGTGTTGTCGTTTGTTCTACTGAAGGTTTACGACGAGCCGCTGCGGCGATGGTTGCGAGAACGCGGGCGCCGAAGTTAATTTGAAGTCGCGTCCATAGAAAAGGGCATCTTCACGAGGTTGGTGAAGATGCCCTTTGTTAATTGGCTGTCCCATTCTTTAGTCGAGTACGGAGAGCCTTTCGGGATCCTCGTGCTGGACGAGGTATTCATCTGCGAAGACGACGATGACTGCGGCGGTTGGGACGGCGATGAGGGCGCCGGGGATGCCGCTGATGGCCGTGCCGCAGAGGAGGGCGATCAGAACGGAGACGCCCATGAGATCGACGCTGGACTTCATGATGCGAGGTGTCAGGAAGGCGTTCTCAAACTGCACGTAGATGGCGTAGGCGGCGAAGACGAGGCCGCACTTGGTCCAGCTGTCGGCTGCGGCGATGAGGGCCACCAGCAGAATGGTGACGAGGTTGCCGGCTACGGGGATGATGTTGGTCAGACCCATCATGAGACCGAGCAGGATGTAGTAACGGACGTTGATGATGCGGAAGGCGATGATGCTGTAGGCCGCGACGCAGGCCATCAGGAGCAATTGACCGAGCAGCCAGCGGGAGACGCGCTCTTCTGCGATCAGCAACGTGTTTGCGAGGCGCACCCGAGACTTGGGAATTACAAGAGAGAGGAAGAACTTGTAGACCTCTTCGCCTTCAAGGATGAAGTAGACGGTGAGGATGACTGCGGTCAGGATGTCGAGCAGATGTTCCGCCCATGTGGGGAGGGAACTGACGACGTAAGAAGCGAAGTGACCCAGGGATCCCGTGATCTGGTTGTTCAGATCGTTCATGCCGATCTTGTCGGCCATGGGCACCTTGTGCAACTTGCTGATGAGTGTCGGGATGCGACTGGGCAAATCGTTAAGGAAGTTACGGAAGTCGCGGACTACGGGCGGCATACCGATCCAGAAGAAGAGCGTGATGGCTGTGAAGAGTACGACCACCAGAACGGTGACGGCAGCTGCCTTGGGCAGGTGCTTTTCGCGGATCCTGATCTTGCCGATTTTTGTGACGATCGGGTTGAGGACGACTGCGAAGAGGCCTGAGAGATAGACGATTCCGAGGACGTGGCGAATGGTCCAAAAGACACCGAGCAGCACCAGCAAAGCGATCGTAAAGACGATGTGCTTGCGTGTTTCGCGGAATTGGCGCGAGGGAAATGCTGCGGGTTCGAGATCGGCGTTCAGGTGTGGCCTCCAGTGGATACGTGCACAGAGATATGCAGTCATCGCGTCTGATGCACGACAAACAAAAGCCGTTGATCCTATCTTTCGATTTACTGTTCGTTCAGTCGAAAGGTTGAACAGTGGCGTTTCGAGAGCGCTGTTCAAGGTGCTTCTGGATGTTGAGCGTAGTCCCCAAGTCAGGCGCGCAGGAGCCGGAGCACTGCTGTGACTGTCTCTTGTGGATGCTGATCGGCCGTGCTGACGTGATGCTTTGCGCAGCGGCGGTAGATCGGGGCGCGCTGGCGAAAGCGCTGTGCTGCGGCGTCGGCGTCCATGAGCAGCGGGCGGACTGCTGCGCCTTCCTGCAGGACGCAGCGGTCGAAGAGGATTTCGAACGGCGCATCGAGGAATACGACTGCGGTGCGTGTGGTCTGTTCCAGCAGCAAGCGGTTGGTCAGGGTCTCGGGTGCTCCGCCGCCGAGGGCGATGACGACGTTGCCGCGACCGAGAGCGCGGGCGATGACGGCTGATTCACGCCGGCGGAACTCCGCCTCGCCGAGAGCCGAGAACATCTGCGCGATGGTCGAACCGTAGCGCTCTTCCACTTCGGCATCGACATCGGCGAACTGCCAGCCGAGTTCTGCTGCGAGCAGGCGTCCAACGGTGCTCTTGCCCGCGCCCATGAAGCCGGTCAGCACGATGCGGTCGGCGGAGAGGGGCGCGGTGGGGGTGATGTTGTCGGTGGTGGGTTCGGCAAGCATGCTCGTCATGATGGTCTCAGGTGAAGCCGGTTTGTGGGGCGGTTGGACAGTAAAAAGCCGCGCCCTTAGGGGGACGCGGCTCAGGAGGATCGAGTGTTCTTTGCGCTGTTACTTAGAGCGTAAAGTTCGCAGGAAACGCCGTCGCCGCCACTGGATACCAGTAGCGGTAGGTAAAGCAAACGGTCTGGAAGGTCTGCGACATCTCTGTGCGAGAGCTTACACCGGTCTCGGCGGCTGTGGCAAGCAAGAAAAGGCGGGCCCCAGGGCCCGCCTTTTCGGATTGTTCGAGAGCCTTACTGAACGATGTCGTCTTTGGGTGTGATCTCGATTTCGCGTTCGATCTTTGCCCACAGGTCCTGGCTTGGGACTTCGCCTTCCGGCTCCATCAACATGCGTGCAGTCTCTGCGATGTATTCGAGATCGCGTACGAGTTCGGCGGCCTGGGGGCAGTCGCGCAGGATTTCGGCGAAGCGCGGGTCAGCGCTCAGCTTGCCACCGTCGGCGCGCTCAAAGAGTTCTGGCAGTTCCTTTTCGAACTCTGCGCAGGTCCAACGCTTTTCTTCTCTGTCCGGCATTATTTCGACTCCACCAAGGCGGCTTGTTCGTTCTGCCGCAGAATTTCCCGCAATTTCAGTCGCGCTTTATGCAACTGAGATTTGCTGTTGCCGGTCGAGCATTCAAGCATGCCGGCAATCTCGTTATGTTCGTACCCTTCGACGTCGTGAAGCACGAAGACCAGGCGATAGCCCGGAGGCAGCGTTGCGACAGCTCGTTCGAGAGCAACGCGGTCGACTGAACCGGAGAGACGTGGATCGCGCGACCCGAAGTCTCGCTTTGGTGCGTCTTCTTCCGAAGGGTTGATGGTCTCTTCGAGAGAGACCAGTTGCAGGCCCTTCTTGCGGAGATGCATCAAGACCAGGTTCACCGTGAGACGGTGCAGCCAGGTGGAGAAGGCACTCTCGCCACGGAAGGAGCCAAGCTTGCGGTAGAGGTGCAGGAAGGCTTCCTGCGTCATGTCCTCTGCCTCAGAGACATTGCCAAGCATGCGGAGGCACAGCGTATAGACGCGGCGCTTATGCAATGCGTAGAGCTTCGAAAATGCGTCTGGATCGCCGTTCTTCGCGCGCTCCAGCGCGTCCGCTTCACCTGCAATCGGAGGATTCCGTTTGAAGTGACCAGCGGGCGGCGTCGTGTTGTTCTGTGTCATTCCGTAGCCCTGAAGTTCCATAGCACTCCGGTCTGACGCACCGGTATGGCGCGTCGTCTTTCCAAGAAAGACCGCAGGCTATCCACAAGAATACAGGACAGCAGTCTGCGGTAGTTTCGCAGTGTCGTTATGCACCAATGGGAGGGAATTTGCCAGGGCGAAGGTTGTCTGTCTGACATAACTTTTGTCCACACCAGGAATAAATCTTCTCCAGGCGTCGGGTACCCGGCGTTGGCGTGTGCTCAGCTGCCGATGAACCGGGCGTAGAGCGCGCGCGCCCGCGGTACCTGGTCCGTGCCCTGGACGACGGTGCGGCCGTCCGCGAAGACGGACAGGGTGTATTCGCTGTAGGTGAAGCGCAACATCATGCTGTTCCAGCGGACTTCTCCCAGTGGGCGGAGGCGGTCTGCGAGTGACGCGAAGTCAACAGGCCGGTTGTGCTCATGGATCTGGACGGAGTTGCGCCCGCACATGGTGATGTGCGGCCTGCCTTCACCGGCGAGGTGGCGAAATTCGCGCTGGCCGCAGACGCTGCAGGTGGATCGGGGCTTTGCGGTGGAGATCTCTGAGTGCTCGCCTGTCCAGAGGTCCATGGAGAGCAGCGTTCGACGCATGGCTGAGGGCTGACCGGTGAGAAGTTTGATCGCCTCAGTGCTTTGCAGGGAGGCGGCGACATTGACGGCGGTGTTTAAGATGCCGGCGGTGTCGCAGGTTTCGACAGTGCCGCCCGGGGGCTCTGGAAAGATGCAGGCGAGGCATGCGGTGCGATGGTCGCCGGAGGGAAGGATGTTCATGGTGGCGGCGTAGGAGCCGATGGCCGCGGCGTAGATCCATGGCGTGCCTGTCTCGACCGCGAGGTCGTTCAGGAGATAGCGCGTCTCGAAGTTGTCGGTTGCGTCCAGGATGATGTCTGCGTCGGCGAGCAGGACACGCGCGTTGGCGGGCGTGAGGTCGGCGATGTGCGCGGTTACGGTGACTTCGCTATTGATAGTGAGCAGGCGGCGCCGCGCGGCTTCGGCCTTGGGGAGTGCTTCGCGTGCATCTTCCTCGGTGAAGAGCATCTGTCGTTGCAGGTTGGATGGCTCGACAAAATCGCGGTCAATGATGGTCAGATGGCCGACGCCGGCACGCGCGAGCAGGCCGGCCGAGGCGGCGCCGGTGGCGCCGCAGCCGACGAGGATTGCGTGCGAGGCCGCCAGCCTTTGCTGGCCATTGGTCCCGATGGGAGGGAAGAGACGCTGGCGCGAATACCGGTCATCGAGCGAGGACGAGCCCATTGCTGCGGCATTACCGCGCGCATTTTCGATAGCATCAATGCTCATGCCTACTCCTGAACCCTCATAAGTGTACGAGGGTGGGGAGTTAGCGGCGGCGCGGAACGGCTAGCGAACCCGGCGCGCGTTTTGCGCATCCAACCGCTTCATACCAAGGTGCCCTGGGGCCAAGTCTGGACTTACGCTTTCGTCCAACCCCCGCGTGACAGAATCCGCCGGCGATCTTTGCGGGCATAAACAGGCAGGGGCAGACGACGTTGGCGTCACGGAAACATAAGATACAGGGGAAGAGTGGACGCGCACAGTTGATGCGGATGGGTAGCAGGGTGATGCTGGCCGCCGCAATCGCATGCACAACGGCGCTGGCGCACGCACAGGAGCCGAACGGGCAACCGTCCAGCGGAGCGAACACGCCCGCATCTGCAACGCCCACCACGCAGAGCACCACCCCTGCTGCGCCCGCGACGGGCGAGGCAAAGGGTTCGCTGACGGGTGCTGCAGGCTCGGTTGGCAGCGGTGTCAGCACGGCAGGGGCTACATCCGGCGTTGTGGCGCAAACGGATGCAGAACAGCAGGCGGTAAAAGCTGCCCAGGTGGCTGATAGTGCCACTTCCGGCCTGTTCGCACTGCGCGGACGCAAGCTGACGGCGATCAATTTTGATGGAGTGGAGTACGCCGAGGGCGATCCGCTGCCGGGTGAGCTTGGCCTGAAGCCGGGCGACACGCTGGACCCTGCGAAGATTCGTGCGGCGACGCGCCGGTTATTTTTGACCGGGCTGTATCGAGACATCCAGGTGCGCAGCTCCACGGGGCCGGATGGCGGCGTGACGTTGACGTTCGACGGCCGACCGCGCTTCTTTATTGGTCGTGTGCGTATTCAGGGCGTGAAGGTGGAGCGGTTGATGTCGTTGCTGGAGTCCTCCACGCAGCTGCAGCCTGGACTGCCATTCACGAATACGCAGGTGAAGAACGGCGAAGACGGGATCCGGCAAACGCTGGCACGCAACGGTTATTATCAGCCGCTGATTCACTCGTCCACGGAGCACCTGCCCGATGGCAAGCAGGTCGACGTCATCTATTCCATCAACGTGGGCGTGAAGGCCACGGTGGGCAAAGTTACGTTGACCGGCGACCCAGGCATCAGTGTCGAAGAGTTCCGGAAGCGCGGCAAGTTAAAGGAAGTCAATAAGACGCTGTTCGTCTTAAAGAGCAAGAACAAGGTCACGACCGACACAACGGGCAACGCGCTGACGAATTTGCGGCAGTTCTATCAGAAGAAGGAGCGGCTTGAGGCGGCGGTCGCACTGGAGAAGAGCGAATACGCTTCGGACCGCAAGCAGCTGGATTACACCTTCCGCGCCAATCAAGGACCGATCGTGAAGGTGACGATTGAAGGTACAAAGGTTTCTAATGCGCGCCGGAAGAAACTGCTGCCGATCTATGAAGAGAGTGCGGTAGATAACGACCTGCTGAATGAAGGCGCGCATAATATCCGCGAGTTTCTGCAGCGACAGGGTTACTTTGACGCTGAGGTTACGCAAAAAGTGCAAGGCGTTCCGGATACGCCGTCTTATTCGGCCGACGGCACACCGCTGCCGCCGCCCAGTGACCTGACGGAGACCGTGACCTTTCACGCGGAACCGGGTAAGAAGTACAAGGTGATTGCGGTCAACGTCACGGGTAACAAGTACTTCGAGACGGACAATATCAAAGAGCGCATGCAGGTGGTGAAGGCGGACGCGTACGTTCGCAATGGCCGCTTTTCGCCGGTGCTGCTGGCGAACGATGTTGACTCGATTACCTCGCTCTATCGTGCTAACGGCTTCAATAAAGTGAAGATCACCAGTAAGGAAGTGAAGGGCGCGCAGGATAAGAAGGTCGCGACCATTACGGTGAACATCACGATAGATGAGGGTGTGCAGCAGAAGTTTGGCGAAGTAACCATGACTGGCGCGAATGCTGCGCGCGTCGATGCGATGAAGGCGCTGATTACTGCCGAGAAGAACCAGCCATTTGCTCTGGCCAATGTGTCCAACGATCGCGATAATATTCTGCAGCAGTATTTATCGAAGGGCTTCGACCAGGCGAAGGTTGAAGTAAGGCAGACGCCGCACAAGGACGACCCGACGATCACGGACGTTACTTACCTGGTGACCGAGGGTGAGCAGGTGGCGGTGGACCGTGTGTTGATCTCTGGCCGGCACCATGTTCGGGCGAAGCTGGTGAACGATCAGTTACTGTTGAAGCCGGGCGATCCGCTTGATGAGTCGGCGATCCTTGAGATGCAGCGCCGCTACTACGATCTAGCGCTGTTTAACGAAGCCAACGTTGCCGTGCAGAACCCAGAGGGACTTGCGGACCGCAAGAATGTGCTGGTGCAGTTGAGCGAGGCAAAGCGCTGGGACGTGACGTATGGCGCGGGCTTCGAAACACAGCTCTCGACGCCGCAGACAAATTGCCGCGCGCAGCAGTCATTGGGTGGAACCGGTTCCGGTTGCACACCGGAAGGCCGCGCGGGCGCATCGTTCCGCGTGTCTGCGGATGTCACACGTATCAACCTGTTCGGTACGGACCAGTCCATCACCTTCCACAGCACTTATGGATTGCTGGAGCGAATCGCTACTGCGACTTACAACGTTCCGAAGTTTGTTGGACATAAAAATCTGTCACTGCAGTTCAGTGGTGGCTACTCGAATGTCCAGAATATTTCGACCTTCAAGGCGAGCACGCTGCAGGGGCTGTTCCGCCTGACGCAAAAGGTTCCGAAGACGGATACGTTCATCTACGACTTCACCTATCGCCGCGTGTCGGTCGATCAGAACAGCCTGCAGGTCACGGCGAATTTGATCCCGTTGCTCTCGCAGCCGGTGCGTGTGGGTGGTCCCGGCTTTACGTGGTTCCACGACACGCGCAGCCCTTCTCCGCTGGACGCGACGAAGGGTATGTATCTTTCAGTGACGGACTTCCTGGCGAACAGCAAGTTTGGGTCGCAGACGAATTTCAATAAGATCGACTCGACCTTCTCCACTTACTACTCGTGGGGTAAGAAGCGGAAGTACACGTTTGCTCGCAGCACGCGCTTCGGCATCGAGACACAGTCGGGCGCGAACCCGAATGCGGGGATCTTTGGCTGCGAAGGTGTACTGCTGACGACGAATGCGTCGTGCAATGCGATTCCGCTGCCGGAACGTCTTTATGCGGGTGGCGCTACATCGCATCGTGGCTTTGGTATCAACCAGGCCGGACCTCGCGATTTGACGACGGGTTTCCCCGTGGGTGGATCGGCTGCTCTGGTCAACACGCTGGAGTTGCGTATGCCGCCTCCGGTGCTGCCGATCGTGGGTGACAGCGTGTCGTTCGTGGTCTTCCATGACATGGGCAATGTGTTCCTGCACCCAGGCGATATGTTCAAGTCGATTGCGCGCTTCCAGCAGCCGAATCAGCAGACATGCCGTCAGGTGACTGGCTTCAAGACGGTGGGAACCTGCGACTTTGCTTACTTCTCGCATGCGCTTGGTCTGGGTGCACGATACAACACGCCGGTTGGTCCGATCCGCGTGGATGCGGCTTACAACCTCAACCCGCCCATCTACCCCATCATCGACGATTACACGCAGGCTACGCCGAATCATCGCGTGGGCCAGGGTGGTCGCTTCCAATTCTTCTTCTCCATCGGACAGAGCTTCTAACCATGCGCAAACGATTCTTCATCGCCGATGCCTTCCGTGCAGCTACGACTGTTGCTGCTCTTGGTCTTTGCGCGCTGTCGCTGCATGGGCAGGCCGTTGCGCCTAAGTCTGCAGCAGAGGGCAAGCCTGCCACCAAGGAACAGGCGAAGGCTGATTCGAACAAACTGCCTGCGGAACGCGGTGACGTGGTCGACCGTATCGTCGCGATCGTCAACGGTGATCTGGTGCTTGAGAGCGATGTCGAAGTCGAGGAACGCTTTACGAAGCTGTACCCCTATTCCACGGACAGCAGTAAGCCGCTGCGTGAGCAGGCGATTACACGCTTGATCGATCGCTCGTTGATTGAACAGCAGCAGGCAGGTTATCCGATGACGCCGGTGACCGACGAGCAAATCAAGAAGGACGAGGCCGATCTTCGGAAGGATTTGCCTGCCTGTGCACATGCGGACTGTACAAGCAACGCAGGCTGGAAGGACTTTCTGACGAAGGTTGGGTTCACGCAGGAAGAGTTGCGGGAACGGTTGCGTGAACGTGAGAGCGTGCTGCATTTTATCGAGCAGCGATTCCGCAATGGTGTCCGCATCACCGACAAACAGATCGAAGACTTCTACAACAACACCATGCTGCCGGAGTATGCAAAGCAGAAGGCGACCGCGCCACCGCTTGACTCCGTTCGCGATCGCATAGAAGAGGTGCTGTTGCAGCAAGAGGTGAGCAGCCTGCTGGACCAGTGGCTTAAAACCCTGCGCGACAGCGGCCATGTACGCATGATGCAGAAAGGTGTTGAGGCGCCCTAATGGCTTTGCTGGACGCAAACAATCCGCCGAATGACGAGCGGAAAGAGACAACACCCACTGCGCCGAAGAAGAACCGCGCACTACGCATTGTCGCGTGGACTGTTGGTTCCGTGGCGCTGCTTGTTGTGCTGCTGGTGGTTGGTCTTGGTTTTTATTCGACCACGCAGGACTTTCAGAATCGCGTGCGGTCGACACTTATCACGACGCTGGAAGATGCGACCGGCGGCAAGGTCGATTTGGCGAAGGTGCAGTTCAACCTGATGCATCTGGCCGTGGAGGCCGATGGTCTTGTGATCCATGGACTCGAAGGTCCGGACCAGGCGCCTTACCTTGCGGCGGACCGCATTCTTGTCCGTATTACTTTGAAGAGTCTGTTTTCGCACGCGACCGATTCCAAGGGCGCGATGCGGTACATTACGCTTTCGCTGCTGCACGTGGACAAGCCGCAGGTCCACCTGATCATCAACAAAGATGGCAGCACGAATCAGCCGGTTCCGAAGACGAAGAGCACGAGCACCGAACCTGTACTGGACACGCTGCTTGATCTGCAGGCTTCGAAGGTTGAGCTTGCGAGCGGCGTCGTACTGCTGAACGACAAGGCAATCCCGTTCGACCTGGCTGCGCGTGATCTTGGCGTAAACGTTCGTTATATCTCCAAACTGGATCACTATGGCATCGACATCGGGATTAGCGATCTGCGCACGAAGATGCAGCAGATGCCGGAAGCGCAGTCGCGGCTGACGGTGAAGGCTGAGGTTGGGCGTAAGCTGATCAGCCTGCAGAGCTTCGCGTTCGACACGGGTAAGTCGTCGCACCTGGATGGCAACGCGCACATTGAAAACTTCGACAATCCTGTCTGGAATGTTTCGTTGAAGGGTAATGTCGAAGTGCCGCAGATCTCGGTACTGAGTGGCTTCCCGGGACTTACTGCGGGCACGGTGGACCTTGATATCTCTGGTCATTCCTGCGCGGTTGCACCACAGGTTGCACAGAAGCAGCCACGTTTCTGGCAGCGCCGTCATCCGGAGAAGAACCCCGGCAGCACCAAGGCACTGCCACCCAGTCCCGAGTGCGAGAAGGGTTACCTGCTTGCGGGAAACGCGAAGCTGCACCAGGTTGGATATCGCGATGAGTATGTCAATGTTCGCGATGTAAACGGCGGAGCCTCGCTGCGAGTCTCACCGACGGAACTGCTCTTCAATGCAATTGCATTGAACCTGCCGGCTGGTGGTACGGTCGCGGGCGACATGCGCATCCACAACTGGCTGGGAGAGGTTCCTGCGGACTCCGCACAGACTTCAGCCACGATCGTTGCGGGACAGAAGACCGTGAATGCGACGGCGAAGATTGCGAATGCGAAGGCCCCGGCGACAGGTGACCTGTCGATTGATTCGGTCGGTCGCGCGCACGCTTATGTCGATGTCCGTCTTGGAAACATTTCTCTCCGGACAATCAATGAGATTACGGAGCCGGTGCATTACAACGATCTCGGCATCGACACTGCGGTGAACGGACCCGTGCATGTTGAGTGGGGTGGTGCGGCGAGTGATATTGCGAGTTCGGTGGTTGCGAATGCCGATCTGACGTTGTCGCCGCAGGGCATCAAGCGCCGCGGCGCTGCACAGAACATTCCTGTGAATGGCACGGTGAAGGCGACCTATCGCGGGTCAAATGAAACGGTTGCGATTGAGAAGGCCGAGCTTCACACACCCGCCAGCAATCTTCAGGCGACCGGCACGCTGGGCGTTGGAACCGGCGATGCGCTGACGAAGCTGAACCTGATTGCTGACTTCCGCGACCTGAGCGAGTTTGACTCGGTCCTGAACGCGGTCGGCTATCAGAACAACGGTAAGAAGGGCAGTGCTGCGCTTCCTGTGGTGCTGCATGGCGATGCGCACTTCCAGGGCACGGCATCTGGTCCCATCAAGAACATTGACGTTAAGGGGCATCTGCAGGCAAACCAGTTGCAGGCTCACCTGGGCAGTGCCGGCGATATTGCAATCGATTCGATTGTGGCCGATGCTGAGTACACCGCGGCTGGCGTTACCGTTGCCAGTTCTACGATCCACCGTGGAACCGCCGTGCTGAACGTGTCAGGTGGCGTGAAGCCGCACCGCGTCGTGAAGCGTGGTGTGGTGTCTTACGAGTTCGACGATTACGCCGAAGTGAACATGAAGGTCGGTCTCGCCGAGGCGCAGATCCACGATGTGCTTGAGATCGCGGGCCAGGGCGCGGTGCCGGTTTCCGGCATCGTCAATGTCAACGCGAATGTCAACGGTACCTTCGGAAATCTGGCCGGTGACGGTGTTCTCTCGCTTCGTAATGGCGTGGCTTATGACCAGCCGTTCGACGCTGTTACTGCGAATGTTCTTGTGCGCGGCCAGGAGATCACTGCGACCTCTCTGGATGTGAAGGGGCAGGGTGTTGAGGTCACCGGCAACGGCGGCTACAACCTGACATCGAAGCATCTGCACGCGCACCTGCAGGGCAATGATGTTCGTCTTTCGAACCTGCTCGCCGTGAAGAAATCCGGAACGCCGATTGATGGTGTTCTGACCTTCAATGCAGACGCTGACGGAACAGTCGAGCAGCCAGGGCTGAAGGCGCACCTGGTGCTGGCTGGCGCCACGTATGACAAGCAGGCAGTCGGACAGTTGACGGCGGATGTACACAGCGAGCGCGACAACGTCTTCCTGACTGCGCATAGCGACCTGTTGTCCGCCAAGCTGGATGTCAACGGCCAGGTGCAACTGGCTGGCGACTATCCGATGACGGCACATGCGACGTTCAGCAATCTGGACATTGCGCCCGTGCTGCAACTGACGGGGTCCACCTTCGACGCCAGTTCGGTTATCGCCGGCGAACTGAACGTCACCGGTCCTGCGAAGAAGCCGGCGATGCTCAGTGGCTCGCTCGTCGTGAACCCGTTGCGCGTGAAGGCACAGGGGCTTGAGTTTGCATCGGCTGAGCCGGTTCGTGCCACGCTGAACAGCGGTGTCGTACGTCTAGAGAACCTGCACATTACGGGGCCAGACACTGACCTAAAGGCGTCAGGTACGGTGCAGGTGTTCTCGCAGGATGGCAAGCCGTTGCCGGCGCAGGGTGGTGCCATCAACGCGCAGGCTACCGGTACGCTGGATGTCGCGATTGCGCACCGTCTGAATCCGCAGATCATCGCATCCGGCAAGATCGATCTTGACGTGACGGCGACCGGCACCACGGCGAAGCCGAATCTTGGCGGCAAGGTGATCTTCAGCAATACGAACCTGGCGTATGACCAGATCCCGAATGGACTGTCGAACATTACGGGTACTGCGAGCTTTACGGACGATCGCTTGGTGATGGATAACATCACTGCTACCTCTGGCGGTGGACGCATCAAGGTTGGCGGGTTCGTGCAGTTCCGCAACGGTTTGTTTGCCGATCTGACGGCGACTGCGACCGCGGTGCGCGTTCGCTACTATGGCGTGTCCGCGACGATGAACGCTACGGTTCGCCTGCAGGGTTCCGGTGATGGAGCGTCTGTGAGCGGTAATGTGTTGATCACGCGCTTCGGGCTTGCGGAGACGTTTGACTTCGCCTCGGTTGCCGGCAGTGCTGGCGACGTATCGCCGCCACCAGACCCGGATTCGCTGCTGAATAAGATCGGGCTGAATATCCGCGTACAGTCGTCGCCGGCGCTGGACTTCCAGAACAGCTACGCGCGTATTGCGGGTACGGTCGATCTATCGGTGCGCGGAACAGCGGCGGTACCGACGATCCTTGGCAAGGTCATCATCAATGATGGTTCCGCGACCTTCGCCAGCACGCAGTACCAGTTGCAGCGTGGACAAATCTATTTCAACAACCCGATCCGCATCGATCCGGTCATTGACCTGGATGCGACGGCTCGCGTGGAGAACTACGACGTCACGATTGGCGTTCACGGTACGTCGAAGAACTTCAAGCTGACCTACCGCTCGGAGCCGCCACTGTCGCAGGCCGATATCTTCAACCTGCTGGCGCTGGGCCGTACGCAGGAAGAGGCGGCGTTGAACACGCAGCAGCTGCAGCAGCAGGGTCAGGATCCGACCACGAACGCGCTACTGGGTGGCGCATTGAATGCGACCGTCTCAAACCGTGTGAACAAGCTCTTCGGCGGCGCGGGTAAGGTGAAGATCGATCCTGCCTACGTGGGTACGCTTGGAACATCATCCGCGCGTATCACTGTCGAACAGCAGTTGACCCGGCAGGTGACCGTTACGTTTGCTACGAACGTGAACTCGTCCGCGCAGCAATTGATTCAGTTGCAGTATCAACTGAGCGCGAACAAGTCGATTGTTGCGACGCGTGATGAAAACGGTGTGTTCTCGATGGTGTACAAGATTCGTAAGCGCTATAAGTAGTGGCCGATGCCTGCGCCGGCCGTCTCTTTGCGCGGATCATTGAACTCTTCAGGCAAAGTGGCTGCTGGCGATCAACGCACAGCAGCCGCTTCTGCTATCTTTCTGCCGACTGCTTGAACTAACATCTCCGGGCGATCGAACGGCATTTGTCGACGAGTCTGCCCGGAACAGGGAGAACGCGTGAGCAACAACATTTGGAAGAAGTTTTCGTTTGCGGCGCTTGCCGTTGTACTCGCTGGTCCCGCATTGCCGATGCGCGCGCAGGAGAAGGTTCCCGATGCGCAGGTGCAGGCTGAAGTGCAAAAGACGCTGGATGGCAAGCGCTTTGCCGACGTTCACATGACCGTGAAGAATGGCATCGTGACGCTGAGCGGCAACGTGGATGTGTATGCGACCAAGGAAGACGCCGAACATAAGATCCACCATAAGAAGGGCGTGATCGCCGTTCGGAACCTGATCAACGTGCAGGTTGGCGAGGTGGCGGACACCGTATTACGTGACAAACTGGCAGAAAAGCTGGCATATGACCGCGTGGGCTATGGCACCACGGCGTTCAATAGCTTCACGATTGGTGTGCAGCGCGGCGTGGTCACGCTGGGTGGCGTGGCATATGGACCCTATGACAAGGATTCGGCGTTGTCGCTGGTCGAGCATTATCCGGGCGTGCGGGATGTGATCGACAACATCGAGGTCGCGCCGCTGTCACCGAATGACGATCGTATTCGACTGGAGACGGCACGCGCTGTTTACGGCTTTCCTTCGCTGCAGCGCTACGCGATCGACCCCGCCAAGCCGATCCGGATCACCGTGGTGAATGGCAATGTGACGCTGACCGGTGTGGTTGACCGCGAGGCGGATAAGGATGCTGCGAACATCCGGGCGCGCGGCGTTCCCGGGGTGTTCAGCGTGACGAATAACCTGCAGGTTGCGACGTCGTCTGAGGGCAAATAGGGAAGCGCAGCGTTGGCTGCTGACACGCGGTACACGGCGTTCGAGACTCGGCCATACACTGGTAGGTGTATGGCCGCTCTCCTTTCGAACACGCTTCGCAGTACACGCATCACGCTTGAGATGATCAAGTGGGAGCATTCCATCTTTGCGCTGCCGTTTGCGCTTACGGGCGCCGTCCTGGCCGCGGGTGGATGGCCGCGCTGGCGGACGCTGCTGCTGGTGGTGGTCTGCATGATCTCTCTGCGTACCGCGGCCATGGCATTCAATCGCCTGGCCGATGCCGAAATCGACAGCATCAACCCACGTACGGCGACGCGTGCCATTCCAGCAGGGCTACTGACGAAGGGCTTTGTCGGCGCTTTTACGCTGCTTTCGCTTGCGATCTTCGTTGCGGCCGCAGGCGCGCTGAATCACCTGACACTGCTGCTGAGCCCTTTGTCCATTGCGGTGGTGCTGTCGTACAGCTACATGAAGCGAATTACGCGCTGGTCTCACCTGGTGCTGGGCCTGGCACTTGGCATTGCGCCGTCGGCTGCGTGGATTGCGGTGCGGGGCAGTCTCGATGCGCGCATCATCGTGCTCTCCGGGGCGGTCCTGCTTTGGGTCGCGGGGTTTGATGTGCTGTATGCGTGCCAGGATTTCGAGCATGATCGTACGCATGGCCTGAACTCGGTGCCGCAGGCGTTCGGTCTGCAGGGCGCTTTCCTGCTGGCTCGTACGATGCACCTGCTGATGATCGGTTTGCTGGTGTGGCTGGTGATGCTGTTTCACCTGGGGATGATTGCGTATGTTGGCATCGGCATTGTGGCCATGCTGCTGTTGTATGAACACAGCCTGATTTCACCGACCGATCTGAGGCGCATGAACGCTGCGTTCTTCACGCTGAACGGTGTCATCTCTGTTGTCTTTTTCTGTGCGATCGCGGTAGACGTGATGTTGCATCGTCCCGGCGTTGATTCTGCGATCGGCGTTCTGCGGTAGGGAAGTGCAGTAGTGAAAACAAGAAGGCCCGCATTGCTGCGGGCCTTTATCTTGCGATGATTTCGAACTATGCTTCGCGACGGATCTCTTCGCGCTTTGCCTGCTCGTCTGCCTTCGCGTTGTCGAGCTTCGCGTTGATCGAATCCTTCAGGTTCTCGGCGCCGTTGACGATGCGGCTGCGGAGAGATTCACCTTCTGCACTTGCGTGATCGGCGTGGACGGATGCGTCCGTGCGGGCCGTGTCGGTCACTTCGCGGGCCGTGTCTTTCGCGTTTCCCCAGGTCTCTTTTGCGCCGCCCTTAAGACGGTCTTCTGTGCCGGCATTCTGCAGGTCGTTGCTGCCGACCGCCTTACCAACTGCTTCTTCTACCTTGCCAAAAGCGCCCTGCAGTTTGCCCTTGATCTGATCGCTATCCATAATGATCTCCTCCCGCAGCGGCGTGCGTCGCGCTGCTTCACTTACTCACGGTTCTGATGCAGATCGGTTCGATTGCGACCACTCTGAGGCAAGACAAAAGCCACTCACGCGGGGTGAGTGGCTTTGGTTGTCTTACTGAATAGAATGCGCAGTTAAAGTGCGCGGCGACCGCTGATCAAGTTGAAGATCAGCGACACGATGGCCAGCACGATCAGGATGTGGATCCAGCCACCGAGGGTGGTTCCACTGACAAGGCCGACAAGCCACAACACCAGCAGGATGACGGTGATAGTCCAAAGCATCGTTTTCTCTCCAGATGCCCTGGCCTCCGGCCGGGGCGTTCAAATGTGTGACGATACAGTCACATCAACATAGTTGCCGCGTAAACTTAGTAGGTTGTACTTTGCTCAAAAAACATTCACACGCAATCAGAATCCGCATGAGCAGCGGGCATGGTGCGCCGTGTAAGTAGCGCGAGGAGATCAGACGCCGTCGTGAAGATCGCAATTCAAGGTGAACCCGGTTCGAATAGCCATATGGCAACGGAACAGATGTTGGGCAAGGTCTCTCTTGTTCCGTGTGCTCTTTCGGTAGAGGTGTTTGAAAAGCTGGCGCGCACCCACGAAGCGGATGCGGCGGTATTGCCGGTGGAGAACAGTCTGCATGGCGCGGTCGCCGATCACTCGGACCTGATCCTGCAACATGGCGTCATCATTGTTGCGGAGCTTTCGTTGCGTATCCGGCATGCGCTGATGGCGGCGCCTGGTGTGTCGCTTGCCGATGTTCGCAGTGTGCTGTCTCATCCTGTGGCGCTTTCGCAGTGCCGACGGTTCTTTGCACGGCATCCGCGCATCCAGGCCGTTCCGTTTTACGACACAGCCGGTGCGGTGAAACACCTGATGGCGACGCGGGAGAAGGATGCTGCCGCGATTGCCGCGCCGCATGCTGCGCACGTCTACGGTGCAGACATTCTGGCGCGCGATCTTGAGGACGATCCGCTGAACTTCACGCGGTTCTTTCTGCTGGCGCGGCCGGAGGATGCGGAGCGACTTCGCCCGGCGGGTGCGGCTGTCGACAAGATGAGCCTGGCGTTCGATCTGCGTCACCAGCCTGGATCGCTGGTGGAGGCGCTTCGGCGGCTGGCTGCCGAGGGCGCTGACCTGACGCGTATTGAGTCGCGGCCCGTGCCCGGAAAGCCCTGGGAGTACATCTTCTTTGTAGATCTGCGACTGCCAGAGCCGGCTGCGGCAGATCGCATCCTGGCGACCTTGCGGCCGGTGTGCGCTCATGTGACCGAACTTGGCCGGTACGCGGCACATTCTCTCTCAAGCCCGCAGGTCAACTAAGCAGTTCATATTAAAAGGTTTGACGGGCCGCCGGATCGCATTGCGCAATGCGATCCAGTTTGCGCCTGGGTGTCTAAGGAAATGACATTCTGGCCGTGCTTCCCTGCGGTTGCGGGGGGCATCCATTGGAGTTGAACCGTAGTGCGCCGATAAGCCCTTACGGAGCAGGTCTCGCCGACGAAGGTTGAATCCGGCCGTGACTTGATGCATCAGATGTGTGAATATCTGATGGAAGGACACTCACAAATGCCAAACGACTTCGTCAGCGTGATTCAGCCCACCGCCTCTGATCCGGACCGTAAGCGCAGTTCCCGCGCTTTGCCTGTTCTGCCGGTGCGCGATACCGTGCTGTTTCCCCACGCCGTTCTGCCGCTGACCGTTGGCCGCGACAGCTCCATTCAATTGATCCAATCGCTCGGCGAGGAGAAGACGATCCTTGTCGTGGCGCAGCGTGATGCCCGTCAGGACTCGCCTGAGGCTACCGAGCTGCACCAGTACGGCACCCTTGCGACCATTCACAAGGTCGTGAAGATGCCGAACCAGTCGCTTTTCGTCTTCACGGAGGGCACGGAGCGCATCAAGCTGGGCGAGTTCGAGCAGAGTACGCCCTTCCTAACGGCAACCTACGAGAGTATTCCGGATGCTGACCCGGGGAAGACGCCCGAGCTGGAGGCATTGCAGCGCAATGTCGTCTCGCAGTTCCAGCAGGTCGTCACTGCATCGCCGACGCTGTCAGACGATCTGCAGACGATCGCGCTGAACATTGAGGAGCCGGGCCGTCTTGCTGATTTCATCAGCTCTTCTCTGCCGTTTCTTACGACGGTCGATAAGCAGGAATTGCTTGAGACGACGGACGTTAACGCTCGCATGGAGCGGCTGAACAAGTACCTGGTGAAGGAGCTGGAGGTGCAGCAGCTGCGCTCCAAGATCCAAACCGAGGTGCAGGACGCGGTGCAGCAGTCGCAGCGCGAGTACTATCTGCGCGAGCAGATGAAGGCGATCAGCAAGGAGCTGGGCGAAGGCGACGACAGCAACAAGCACATCACCGAGCTGCGCGAGAAGATCGAAGCCGCGGGTATGCCGGAGGAGACGAAGAAGGAAGCGCTGAAGGAGCTGAATCGCCTGCAACGGATGAATCCCGCACAGCCGGACTACGGTATGGCGCGGACTTACATCGAGTGGCTTGCAGCGCTACCGTGGGCTAAATCAAGCGGTAAAGAGGTCAACATCAAGGAGGCTTCTGACTTCCTGGATGAGGATCACTATGGTCTGCAGAAGGTGAAGGACCGCATCCTGGACTACCTGTCTGTCCGTCGATTGAAGCCGGATATGAAGGGACCGATCCTGTGCTTCGTCGGACCTCCGGGCGTGGGTAAAACCTCGCTGGGCAAGAGCATTGCACGCGCGCTTGGCCGCAAGTTTGCTCGCATTTCACTGGGTGGCATGCACGATGAGGCGGAGATCCGCGGACATCGCCGCACGTACATTGGCGCGATGCCGGGACAGATTATCCAGAACCTGAAGCGTGTGGAGACAAACGATCCTGTCTTCATGCTGGACGAGATCGACAAGCTGGGCCGCGACTTCCGTGGCGACCCTGCATCGGCTCTGCTGGAGACGCTGGATCCGGCGCAGAACGGAACGTTCCGCGATAACTATCTGGATCAGCCGTTCGACCTGTCGAAGGTGCTGTTCATCTGCACGGCGAATCAGCTTGATCCAATTCCCGCGCCGCTGCTGGACCGTATGGAGATCATCGAACTGACGGGTTATACCGAAGAGGAGAAGGTCAACATTGCGGAGCGGTACCTGGTGCCGCGGCAGATCCGCGAGAACGGGATTGAGCCGGTTGCTGCGCCGAAGGAGGAGACGAAGCCCGAAGAGGGTGGGGTGCCCGAGTCGCAGTTGCCGGAGCCGGTTGCCGGTGAGCCCCGCATCATCTTCCCGAAGGAGTCGTTGGGCATCATTGCGCGGCACTACACGCGGGAGGCGGGTGTCCGTAAGCTGGAGCAGTTGATCGGCACAGTCTGCCGCAAGCAGGCGCGCCGCATCGCCGAGGGCAAGACCGAGACGCTGGTCGTGACCGACGAGATCATTCACCAGTTCCTTGGCGGTTACAAGGTGCGTGTGGATACGGAGATCGCCGAGCGCACCAAGCGCAGTGGTGTTGCCGTGGGACTTGCATGGACTCCGGTTGGTGGCGATGTGCTGTTCATCGAAGCCAACAAGATGAAGGGCAAGGGCAAGCTGGATCGCACGGGACAACTGGGCGACGTGATGAAGGAGAGTGTGCACGCAGCGTACACGTGGATTCGATCGAATGCGGCCATGCTCGGCATTGACGAGAAGGTCTTCGAAGAGCTCGACATCCACGTACACGTACCGGCGGGCGCTATTCCGAAGGACGGTCCTTCGGCTGGTGTGACGATGGCTACGGCCCTTGTCAGTCTGCTGACCGATCGGCCCATCCGGCCGCTGCTGGCCATGACGGGCGAGATCACTCTGAGCGGTAACGTGCTGCCGGTGGGTGGCATCAAGGAGAAGTTCCTTGCGGCCAAGCGTGCGGGCGTGAAGGACGTGATCCTGCCGATCGATGTGAAGGCGAACGTGGAGGAAGATCTCACGGCCGACCAGGTCGAGGGCATCACGATTCACTACGCGTCACGTATTGAAGACGTGCTGGCCGTTGCCCTTCCGCACACGCTGAAGGACGCCGTGCAAGACGAGCAGCTTCGCGAGGAACTGATCACGACCGCAGCATAAGAACGACAAGTTGCTACGCAGCAGCGAACGCCGCAGACCGCGGCGTTCGCTGTTTTCGTTATGCTGGGGTCATGCAGGTGAATGTGCTTTTCTTCGGTGTGTTGCGTGAGGCGATCGGCGCGTCAGAGACGGTGGAAGTTGCCGATATGACGACCGTCGCGGATTTGCTGACGTACTTCGAAGAGCGTTCGCGCGAAGACCTTGCGGAGATGTGGCCGCGCATTGCGGTTGCTGTGAATCGCGAATACGTTGGACGCGAGCACGTACTGATGGAAGAGGATGAAGTGGCGCTGCTGCCGCCAGTGAGCGGTGGAGCATCTACCCGGGATACGTATGCAGATTGAACTGACGCACGACGTTATTGACTCCAAGGCGATTACCGATGCACTGAAGGCCGGGGAAGACGGCGCGGTAACCGTCTTTGACGGTATCGTGCGGAACAACACGCGTGGCCGCGAGACGCTGCACCTGGACTACACGGCTTACGATGCGATGGCGTTGGAGCAGATGCGTGCGCTTGCAGCGGCAGCGGTCGAGAAGTTTGGCGTTCGGGATGTGGCGATCGTGCATCGGCTTGGGCGTCTGGAAGTTGGCGAGACGAGCATCCTGATCGCGGTTGCATCGGCGCATCGCGGTGTCACCTTCGAGGCGTGCCGGTGGCTGATCGACACGCTGAAGAAGCAGGTACCCATCTGGAAGAGGGAAGTGTTCGTCGACGGCGCGGTGTGGCCGGATGGCGAGCCCTTTCCGGCTGACATTGTTGCTCCCTCGTCGTCCGCAGTGTAGTCGCTACCATCCATCGCTCCGTCACAGTCCAAGTGGGTGCGAACGGTATATCGTTCCCTTCGGGAGCTGAATTTTCTTGAACAGGTTTGTCATTACCGCCGCAAGCGTGCTCGCGATCTGCAGTGCGCTGCCAGCGGCGTCGCGCGCGCAACAGGCGGGCCAGGACTCCGCCCCGATTCTGCGGGTCGAGACGCGACTGGTCAATGTGCCGGTGAACGTGGTCGATGGGCACGGCGTTGCGGTCGGTGGCCTGTCGCAGGACGACTTCACCGTGATGGAAGATGGGCGGACGCAGAAGATTGCCATCTTTGAGCGCGAGGCGAGCACGCCACTGTCGATCGTGATGGCTGTGGACACCTCGGGATCGGTCTTCTCGCAGTTCAAGACGGAACGCGCGGCGGCCAAACGCTTTGCGGAGCAGATTCTGCGGCCGGAAGATGAGATGGATCTGATTGCGTTCTCGTATGACTCGCAGGAGCTGGTGCCATATACGAACGATGCCCGCCGCATTGACGAGGGCATCAAGCGACTGACCAAGGGCGACGACACCGCTCTGTATGACGCGGTGTATGTCGCGAGCGAGCGGTTGACCGAATCAAAGGCTGATGCCACGCGCCGCCGTGTGCTGGTGCTGGTGACGGATGGCGGCGACAACACGAGCCGGAAAGAGATCGGCTATGCCAAGGCCGTTGCCGAGGCGCAGCGTGCGGGCGCGGCGATCTATCCGATCATCATTGTGCCGATCCTGGCGGACGCAGGCCGCAACGTGGGCGGCGAGCATGCCTTGATCCAGATGGCCGAGGACACCGGCGGCAAGTACTTCTATGTGACGGAAAAGGAAGATCTGAAGGCGGCCTTTGCGCACCTGTCAGACGATCTGCGCACGCAGTACCTGCTGGGCTACTATGCTCCACGGCGTGGTGTGGATGCGAGCTTCCGCAAGATCAATGTGTCGTTGAAGGATCCCGCGAAGTCGGCGTCGCTTGCGTTGCGCAGCCGGACCGGCTACTACGCCGATGCACGCTGAGGGCGAGCCAATCGTCATACGGGCGGCGTATCCTGTGCCTGCATGAGCTACTTTGATCCGAGCCAGTTTTCCTTTGCCACGCCAGCCGCTGAGATTGCGCGCGAGGCGGGTGCGCTGCTGCGTCACTACTACGAAAAAGGCGTCACCGCGGAGTTCAAGGGCGATGTCGACATCGTCACGGAAGCTGACCGTGCCAGTGAAAAGCTGATCGGCGAGCGGCTGAACACGCTGTTTCCGGAGCACGGCATCTACGGCGAAGAGGGCACTCGGCAGAAGCTGGATTCGGAGTATCGCTGGTACGTGGATCCTTTGGACGGAACGACAAACTTTGCGCATGGCTTCCCGTTTTTCTGCGTTTCGATGGGCCTGGAGCACCGGCCTGCAGGGACGGCGGAGGATGCGGATGGCGTCATTGTTGCAGGCGTGATCTACGAGCCGTTGCGCGATGAGCTGTTCCTGGCGGAGCGAGGGAAGGGTGCGTACCTGAACGGGCGACGGATCTCCGTCTCAAAGACTGCCTTGCTGCAAGAGTCGCTGCTGTCGACGGGCTTTCCGTCCCACAAGCGTCACGAGAATCCGAATGCGCACTTTTACCACGAGCTGACGCTGCGGTCGCATGGGCTGCGACGGGCGGGTGCCGCTGCAATTGACCTGGCGTACACGGCGGCGGGACGCGTGGAGGGTTACTGGGAGTTCAACCTGAACCCCTGGGACACTGCGGCTGGCCTGCTGCTGGTGGAAGAGGCGGGCGGCGAGGTGACGCGCTTTGACGGGTCGCCCTTTCTTCTGGATTCGCGCGAGATTCTGGCGAGCAATGGCAGGATCGGTGGCGAGATGCGGGCGATCTTCGCGGATATGTTCGCGGGCCGAAATCTTGCGCCGATTCCCACGGCGGAGGAGTTCCGCCGGCGTCGCGAGGCGGCTGCGGCGGGTTCGTAAAAAGACGCACAAGTACGTCCGGATAAGTCCGAATTTGATAACTGTTATGATCGTCTCGCAGCCACACATTCAGCTCTGTTTGAAAGGATTCAACGCACCATGGCATACGTCATCGCAGAACCCTGCATCGGCACAAAGGACACGGCCTGCGCCGATGCCTGTCCCGTAGATTGCATCCATCCCAAGAAGGGTGAGGACGGGAACGACACCGCCGAGCAGCTCTTTATCGATCCCGTCGAGTGCATCGACTGTGGCGCCTGCGTGCCGGTGTGCCCAGTTTCCGCCATCTACGCAGCAGACGATCTGCCGGACAAGTGGGTCGACTTCGCGACGAAGAACGCTGAACACTTCGGCCGGTAAGTATTGGTTGAAGGAATCACGAGACGCGCAGCTTCGGCTGCGCGTTTCTTTGTTTCCAACCTCCAGCGGCAGGCATAGACTTTTTGCAGGGAGACCGGAATGCAATCCTTGGACGTGAAAGACGCTGCGCTGACCGACGTGATCGCAGGAGTTCGACGGGGCGAGGAGATCACACTCCTGGATGATGGTCGCGCGATCGCCCGCGTGGTTCCGCTCTTACCGCGGCCTCTGGATGCGTCGTTCCGCCTCGGGCTGCTCGAGGGGCAGGCTCGCATTCCTGCGGACTGGAAGGAACTCGGACGAAGCGAAATCGAGGAAGAGTTCTACGGCAAAGCATGACCTTTCTCCTTGATACGAATCTTTTGCTTTGGTCGGTCTTCGAGCGAATGCGTGTTCCGCCTGCGGCGGTAGAGTTGCTGCTTGACCCTTCTAACGACTTCGTATTCAGCGTCGCGAGCATCTGGGAAGTTGCGATCAAGTCTGCGAAGCATCCGCAGACGTTTTTTGCGGATGCGGCGAAGCTCCGGTCATCGTTGCTCTCACTTGGGTACCTCGAACTGCTCATTGCGAGCGAGCATGCGATTGCCAGCGCTGGTCTCCCGTTCCACCATCGCGATCCTTTCGATCGGTTGCTGGTAGCGCAGGCCATTGTGGAGGATCTCCGCTTACTCACAGTGGACGGGGGCCTTACGGCTTACAGTTCGCTTATCGCCGCGGTCTGATCCGTGGCTTCTGTTCAACAATCCGAGGGCATTGTTCTGCGTACGTGGCCGTTTGGTGAGGCGGACCTGATGGTTGCTGTCTTCACGCGTGATCAGGGTGTGGTGCGCGGTGTGGCACGGCATGCGATGCGATCGCGACGGCGGTTTGGCGGTGCGCTGGAGCCGATGACGTATGTGCGCGCGGAGTGGGCAGAACGGCCGAAGCAGGATGTCGTGCGCCTGGATCGGTTTGAGATCCTTTGGTCTCCGCTGCGGGATCCGGTGGACTATCCGCGCGCCGCGGCGCTCGCGTTCCTCGCGGAGGTGCTTGAGGGAGCGCTGCCGGACCGTGCCGTGGAGGATGATGTCTTCCGCCTGACGCTGGCGGCAGCGACCCATTTGACGGGGACGAATCTTGGGTTGCCGGTGACTTATTTTGCGCTCTGGATTACGCGTCTGCTGGGCTGGATGCCGGACTTGAACCGTTGCGCGATCAGCGGTGAGCCGTTGCGTCGGGAGGCCGTGTACTACTCGCCTTTGCGGGATGGTGTGTTCGCGGCGAAGTACCGTCCGAGCGGGTCGGTGCTGCTGCCGGCTGAGGCTGTTGCGACGGCTGCCCGCATCTTTCGCAAGCCGCTGCCCGAGTTGATGGAGGAGGCGGAGTGGCCGCGCGCCGCAACCCTGCAGTTACGACGCTTTGCGATCACGATCCTGGAGCGTCATCTGGAAGATCGGCTGCGCAGTTCGCGCGCCCTGGCCTCGCGGTAGCGCCAGGGCATGCGCGGACCGCTATTTTCCGCCTGCTGCGATCCATGCGTCGACGCGGTGCTCCAAGACGTCGAGGGGGAGTGCACCGGAGTCCAGAACCTCGTCGTGGAAGGCCTTCAGGTTGAACTTCGGTCCCAGCTTGGCCTTTGCACGTTCGCGGAGCTCCAGGATCATGAGCTGGCCGCTCTTGTAGGCGAGCGCCTGGCTTGGGATGGCGATGTAGCGGTCAACCTCGGCCTCGATGCTGCTGTCGTCGATGGCGGAGTGCTCGTGGAAGAAGTCGACCATCTGCTGGCGTGTCCAGCCCTTGCTGTGGACGCCGGTGTCGACGACGAGTCGGATGGCGCGCCAGACGTCGGCATTGAGACGGCCGTAGTCGTCGTTTGGATTGGTGTAGAAGCCGACGTCCTTACCCAAGCGCTCAGCGTAGAGTCCCCAGCCTTCCTGGAAGGCCGTGTAGCCGCCCTGCTTGCGGAAGGTGGGGATGCCGGTGAGTTCCTGCGCGATGGAGATCTGCAGGTGATGGCCGGGGACACCTTCGTGGAAGGCGATGGCTTCTGCGGTGTACATCGGGCGGTCGGCGTAGTGATAGGTGTTTGCGTTAAAGACACCGGCGCGCTTGCCGTCAGGGGTGCCGGGCTCATAGTCGGCTGGTGCTGAGTTGGCCTCGCGGAAGGCGGGCGTTGCCTGGACCTTGAAAGGAGCCTTGGGCAGGCGACCGAAGAACTCGGGCAGCCGTGCCTGCATCTCGACCAGCGGCTTGCGGAAGGCGTCGAGCAACTGATCTGCAGAGGTGGCGTGCTGCTTGGGATCGGCCTTCAGGGAGGCATTGAAGCTCTTCAGGTCGTTGAAGCCCTGCTTTTTTGCGATGGCGAGCATCTCGGCTTCGTCGCGCTTGACCTCTTCCATGCCGAGCTGATGGATCTGGTCTGGAGTGCGTGTGGTCGTGGTGTTGGTGCGGACGAGGTAGGCATAGTAAGCCTGGCCGTCTGGCAACGCCGTGGCTGCCAGCGTCTTGCGCGCCTTTGGAATGTACTGCGCTTTCAGGTAGCGTCCGAAACGGTCGTAGCTGGGCAGCACCTGATTGGTGATCGCTTCCATCGCCTCGGTGCGGATGCGCTTCTGATCGGAAGCGCTAAAGCTGGTGGGCATCTTCTTGAGCGGAGCGGCCCAGGGCGACTCTTCCGGCTTGGTGGTGGCAATCTTCACGACCTGCGCCTGGGCCTTTTCCATCAGCATCTGCGGGACGGTGCGGCCGTCAGTGATGCCGGCGTCCATTGCTTCCTGTGCCTGCGAAAAGACTGTCGGGACTTTGTTGAGACGCGCGATGTAGTTGTCGTAGTCCTTCACGGTCACGAAGGGCATGGCGTTCAATGTCGACAGCATGTCGAGGTGTGGGCCACCGAACTGGCTTACGGGCATCTGCCACTGCTTGAAGCGTGCGCCGTCCTGGTCGTCGAGGAAGGTGCGCATCAGCAGCTGGGCTGAGAGCTGTTCCTGCTCGGGCAGTCCGGTAGTGTCGATGGCGCCGAGTTGCGTCAAGAAGTCCATCTCGCGGGCGAGGCGGGTGTTGAAGGCGGAGGCGCTGTAGTCGCTCCAGATGTTGTTGTAGCGATCATCACCGAAAAAGGTGGCCGATTCCGGCGAAGACTTGAGGGTGAACTGCCAGTAGTCCTCAAAGATCTTGTTCAGTGCGCGCGATCGCGAGGCCGCGTCCTGCGGCGCGGCGGCGGCGGAGGGTGAGGCGGCGATCTGCGTGTAGGCGATCGCGGGAAGCGCCAGGGCGGCGCATAAAACGGGGGTAAGAAGACGCATGGATGAAAGCACTCCGAAGCCGCAGTGTACCGCCTCCTGCGGCCTCGGCGTACAGGTTTGCGCTATGCGGGAGACATCACGGAGAAGGTGTCGAGCATGCGGTAGAGCGTCGAGCGGCTGATGCCGAGGAGTTCGGCCGCTCGCAGCTTGTTGCCGTCGCATCGCTGCAACGTGGAGAGCACATGGCCGCGAACGACTTCGTCGAGCCGCCAGGCGCGCAGATCCACGCGGTCGGCGGCGTTGGTGGGCGCGGAATGTTGTGTGTGCGTGCTCACACATGGCCTATCGGCGCACGGAACGGAAAGTTGAGCGAAACAACGAACGGGGAGGCCGAAGCCTCCCCGTTGCGGTGAATCGTGTACCTAGTGGCTTACGCGTTTGCTTTGGCGCAGTACGCGTCGAATGCGCGCGCCAGTTCCTGTGCGATTGCCGGCGCATTTGCGCCTTCAATTGCAGAGCGCTGCATCAGGTAGACGAGCTGGCCGTCGCGCAGGATGGCGATGGCGGGCGAGGTGGGCGGGTGTCCACCGAAGTAGCCACGTGCCTTATCAGTTGCTTCACGATCCTGGCCTGCGAAGACGGTGATGGCGTGATCCGGCTTCTGGGTGTGCTCCATGGCCATGCGAACGCCGGGCCGCATCTTGCCGGCTGCGCAACCGCAGATGGAGTTGACGACGACAAGCGTCGTTCCGGACTGGGCCAGGGCCTGGTCCACTTCGGCGGCGGTGCGTGCTTCGCTGATGCCTGCGCGCGTCAGCTCTTCGCGCATCGGGATCACCATAATCTCTGGATACATGCTTCCTCCATGCCAATCGGGGTGAAAGCCCGCGGCAGTTCGTTGAATTGATTCTATCTGGATGCGCGGGCATCCGCTTCGGTTCCCGGCGTCATGTGGCCGAGTGGACGCTGGTAGGCTGAAATCCGTGCTTATCGAGGAACATGTAGCTCTCGCGCCGTTCACGACCCTGGGGATCGGCGGCCCGGCCAAGTGGTTTCTGACGGTCACGTCCGAAGATGACGTCGCAGAGGCCGTCAGATTCGCGCGCGGGTGCGATCTGCCTCTCTTCGTCCTGGGGGGTGGCAGCAATCTGCTGATCGCCGATGATGGATTTCCTGGTGTGGTGCTGCATATGGCGATCCGCCGCATGGAGCAGGAGGCGATGCCAGAAGGGCACCCGCTGCTGCGGGTAGGTGCGGGTGAGTCGTGGGATGGACTTGTCCAGTTCGCCGTGGAGCGGGATCTGGCCGGCATGGAGTGCCTGGCGGGCATTCCCGGTACGGTGGGCGGCACGCCGGTGCAGAACGTGGGAGCGTACGGGCAGGAGGTCGCGGAGACCATTGCGGTGGTGCGCTGCTTCGATACGCAGACACAGGCGTTCGTGGAGCTATCGAACGCGGAGTGCGGCTTTGCCTATCGCACCAGCATCTTCAATACGACAGAACGTGGGCGCTACATCGTTGTTCGCGTGGACTTTCGCCTGCGGCCGGATGGCGCGCCGAAGCTGGCTTATGCAGATCTGCGGAAGCACTTTGGCTTGCTCGTTGCGGGCGTGTCGGATGTGACGACACCACAGGCTTTGCCGTCGCTGGCGGAGGTTGCAGAGGCGGTGCGGACGATTCGTCGTGGCAAGGGCATGGTCTTCGATCCGGCCGATCCCAACTCGCGGTCGGCTGGTTCGTTCTTTCGCAATCCGATCGTCTCGCACGAGGCACTGCTGCACGCGTCAGAGGTGGCCGGTGTCGGCGTCGATACGGTTCCGCACTGGCCTGCGGGCGATGGAATGGTGAAGCTGCCGGCTGCATGGCTGCTGGAGCGCGCCGGCTTTGTCCGTGGCTTCGCGCTGGGGAATGCGGGCATCTCGACACGGCACACGCTGGCGTTGGTGAATCGTGGCGGTGCGACTGCGGCCGACGTGATCGCACTGCGCGAACGGATCATTGCGGATGTTCGAGCCCAGTTCGAAATTGAGTTGGAGCAGGAGCCGGTCAGCGTCGGTTAGTCCCGTGTTGATTCGAGCAGCGAGAGATCGTTCGAGAGGACCTCGCGCGTCGGCCCCTGTGCGGTAATCTTTCCATCGTCCATGGCGAGCGTCTCGTCATTCAACAACAGCGCTTCCGTCGGTTCGTGCGTGACGGAGAGGATGCCGATACCGCGCTGCGCACAGTGTTCGCGCACGCGCAGGATCAGGTCGTTGCGCTGCGTGCGGTGCATGCCGGTAAAGACCTCATCAAGAAGCAACACACGCGGGAAGCTGGCGAGCGCGCGGGCGATGGCGACGCGCTTGCGTTCGCCGCCGGAGAGTGTGGCGATGCGGGCGTTCTGCAGCGGCTGCAGGTCGAAGAGATGGAGAGCCGTTTCGAAGCCGCCTTCGCCGCTCCTTGGTCCAGTGGCGAACTGGATGTTCTCAGCCACGCTCATATGGGGAAAGAGGGCCGTCTCCTGCGCGACGAGTGCGATGCGGCGCTTGTGCGGCGGGAGTTGCGTAAGGTCGACGCCGTCCAGCCTTACCTCGGTACCTGCTGGTATCCAGAGGCCTGCGACGATGCGCAGCAGGGAAGACTTTCCCGAGCCCGACGGACCAAAGAGCGCCGTCGAGGGATTGGAGAGCGTGGTGTCCACCCGAAGGCGAATGCCGCCGATGGGGGCATCGCATTTGATCTTGAGTTCCTTCATGTGACGGCCCGCGTTCGCCGCGACGACGGGCGCATGTAGAGCAGCACGAGCGCGAGGGTTGAGAAGCCCATAAGCAGCAGGGCGAGGTGCGAGGCGGAGGCGAAGTCGCCGTTCTCGACCAGATTGTAGAGCGCGATGGAGAGTGTCTTGGTGCGGCCGGGAATGCTGCCGCCGAGCATGAGGACGACGCCGAACTCGCCGACGGTGTGGGTGAAGGTGAGGACAGCCGCAGTCAGGATGGAGCCCTTCGCGAGCGGCATGGCGATGCGGAGGTACCGGCGTATGGGTGATGCTCCGAGTGTTGCTGCCGCCTCGAGGAATACCGGGTCCACCGCACGTAGGCCCGCAACGATGGGCTGCACCGCAAACGGCAGGCTGTAGAGGACGGAGCCTACTACCAATCCTGTGAAGGAGAAGGCGAGGGTGTGGCCGAGCATCGCCGTTACGGTGCGGCCGAGAGCCGTCGTGGGGCCAAGGCCGACGAGCAGGTAAAAGCCGAGAACGGTCGGTGGAAGCACCAGCGGCAGCGCGATGAGGGCCTCGGCGAGGAAGCGGATGCGGGTGCGAGCGAGAGCGATCCAACCGGCGAGCGGGAGGGCGATGACCAGGAGGAGGAATGTTGTCAGAGCCGCGAGACGCAGCGTCAGCCAGAGAGCTTCGGGATCCAGTCGATTGCCCCCTTTCTACGATTTTATGCGATTGGAAACGGATGGGCCTGCGAGTGGCTGCAGGTCCTGTGATTTACCGGGACGGCAGGCGCCTGCTGTAGAGCCTCTCGATGCTCTTGGAGGAATGAGCCTACAGGCCGCGCCAGAGCGGCAATGTCGCACTGGAATCGTTCTGTGGCGCCTCATCCCGGTCGCTCCAAACAACCCTCCCCGCCGCTGCACCTATCTACCTCTGAGCGTGCTCGACAAGATCAAATCTATTCCCGCGTTCGTCCTGTGGACCACTGGCGTCCTGGTCCTGTGCGCGTTGTCTTTCTATCTTGGCCGCCATCTTTCTCCCGCGCCCACGACCATTTACACCGACATCCCGGCAGACCCCTCCACCAGGACACCCAAATCGCCCATCGAGCCCACGATGGTCTACGCTCACAACCTGCTGCTGCGTAAAGGGGATCACTTTCGCGTGTACGTCCGCTGGATCCGGGGCCGCATGCTGCGCACCAGTGAAGCCCGCAACCCATCCTTCGACGATTCCAACTCGTTCGTCCTGGAGATCGATAAGGGCGTCATCAACGTCAAGCTCGCCGACATCGCCGACTTCCTGAACGGCGAAGCGTCGAGCAAGGCTCCGTTGAAGAACATCAAGATTTCCAATGAGGGTGGACAGATTCGCCTGCAGGGCACGGTTCGCAAGGTGGTTTCGCTGCCGGTGCGCCTCGACGGCACGTTGACGCCGTTGCCGGACGGTCGTCTTCAGTACCACCTGACCAAGCTGAACGTCCTCAAGGTGCCGATGAAGGGCCTCTTTGGCCTATTCCGTGTCGACCTTGCCGATCTCGTCTCGAAGTCCCAGACCCCCGGCGTTCAGATCGTCGACAACGACATCTTCTTTGATACCCAGCGACTGCTGCCCCCGCCCCACATTCACGGCCACATCACATCGGTGACTGCTTCGGACTCCGACCTGACGGTCATCTATGGCAACGCAGGCCACGACGAGCGGAATCTTGCGCAATGGCATAACTTCCTGCGGCTTTCGGGCGGCAATCTGGACTTTGGCAAGCTCACCATGCACCAGGTGGACCTTACGATGATCGACGCGTCGAAGGACACCTGGTTTGACCTGGACCTGGTGAACTACCAGGCCCAACTCGTCTATGGGACGACGCGCATGACAGAGAAGGCCGGCCTGGAGATTTACATGCCAGACCTGGACAAGCTGCCGCCAAGGAAGTCTCCGGAAGGCGTGACTCTGCAGTGGTTGAAGAACCGCAATACCACGCCTCCCCTGGCAATCGAGTCGACAGAGTAAGGCGCCGACGACCGTCCTGCGTTAGAACGAGGGAGGCCTTCTTCCCGCTGTGCTCTTCCGCGGACGCAGCACCCGTAGGATGGGCCCCACCATCCGTCCGCCCTAGTTGGGAGTGGGTGGACCGACATGGTCGATTACGAGCGTCGTGATGGTGCTGGGCTCGCGCACCAGGCGCAATCCGAGTTCTCCTTCAAACGCAGCTTTCAGCACGGCCTTCGGGTCTGCATGGATGTCGCTCGCCTGGTCCACGTAGGGACGGAAGTCGAGGTCAAAGTCGTATCTGCCCGGCAGGTTCGTCTTGTCGACAAGAGGTGCGTCCAACGGGTCAGACATGTACGTCACAAAGTCCTGCATGCTGAAGTTCTTCGCCACCATGCCCAGCGACGAGTTCTGGTGCCAGGCTTCGCCGTCCTTCTGTATTGAAGCTTTCAGCTTCTTCAATCCCTTGGGTGCGATGGTGAGGCTGTAGGCATTCACTTCCTTTGTTCCAGGGTGCAGCTTCAGCGCAAATCGCTCGGCGAGCAGTTGGCGAAGCATGACGCGCATCTGCTCCACAGTCGGCTCTCCGTCAACTTTGGCGATGATGTCGTAGTGCTGGTGGCCAATGTCTTCCGGCCCGTCGATCTGTACGCGCTGCACCTGATAGGCCCACTTGATGGAGGTGAGCAACGTAACGTCATGCATCCGCAGGGTGCCGTGGGAGACGGTCGTCTCGCCGTCGTGTTCATACTGTACCGCTCCGCTGCTCGGCTTGACGGTGGCTACATCGAAGTTGGTCTGTGCGAAGGCACAGGAGGCGGAGAGCAGACCGGCGGCAAGGAAGAGTAGGCGCATGGGTGGTCTTACGCAGATCGTCCATCCGATGTTCCGCAGATTTCACCTCCGCTGAATTTGCGGCATGAGTTGCTAGCGCAAGCTCTCTTCCGCTATCAGAACAAGCTTTCCCAGGGCGGCCGGCGCACTGCCAGTGGAATAAGCTGCGGGAGCTGAACGGAGTGGAAGCACACCCTTCACGAAGACCTTGAGTTGATGGTTCTCAACCCACTGCGCCACATGTGAGAGTTGTTCGCGCGACGGAATGACGATGAAGAAACTTTCTTTGATCAACGGATCGTCGCTGTTTTCGGATCGGCAGCGATGGTGACCATACGACCACCTTCAACGAGCAGCGGTTTCGCTCGAGCAAGAGTGTCAGAACCAATTGCGTCAAAGACGACATCAAGATCTTTGAGGTGGTCTTCAAAAGCCTGCGTCTTGTAGTCGAGCACGTGTTCGCACCCGAGCTCTTTCAGGGTGTCCGCCTGCGATGGGGAGGCGGACGCGATAACGCGGCAGCCGTGCATGACGGCAATCTGCACCGCCATGAGGCCGACGCTGCCGCCGGCACCGACGATGAGCACTCGGTCGCCAGCCTTGATACGTCCGTGGTCCACGAGGCCTTGCCATCCCGTCAGTGCCGCGATTGGGATGGCTGCTGCGTCGGTGTGCGAAAGCGACGCTGGCTTCGCAACGATGTCCTTCTCCGAGGCTACGCAGAAGTCTGCAGTGGCTCCGTCCAGGAACCAGTCGTTCATGCCGAAGACTGCATCGCCCGGTACGAAATCCGTTGCCTGAGAGCCGATGGATTCGACGATGCCGCTGAACTCATGGCCCGGAACAGCGTTGGCACGAGCTGAACCGTCCTTGTTATGCGTGCTCGAATACCAGAGGAGCTCGGTAGGGGTGACGCCCACAGCGTGCACGCGAACGAGTACCTGATCCGTCGACGGCGACGGATCAGCGATGTCGATCTCTCTCAGATCGAAAGAACCGGCTTTGGATCCCAACGCAAAGGCCTTCAACTTGCCTCCTTGCTCCGCCCTGCCTGTCGTTTTTCGTGTTGCGGAAGGCCGCGCTCGTAGCGGGGTTCATTTTACGGACTGCAGGCCTAACTTGGGCAGGCTCTGCTGGACCTGGGGACTCAGGATGAAGTTCAGCAGGGCGTGTGCGCCTTCGCGATTTTCGCCCTTTTTCAGGATGACGGCGCTTTGAATGATCTCGGGGTACTGGCTGAAGGGAAAGAGGACGAAGTTGCCCTTGTTGCGGTAGGCGGGTGACATTGCGACGGTCTGCGACATCAGGGCGAGTTCGGCGTTGCCACTGAGGGCGAATTGTCCGGCCTGTGAGACGCTTTCAGCCTGCACGATGTGCGGTGCGACGTTATCCCACAGCTTCATACGCTTGAGAACGATGACGGCGGAGCGGCCGTAGGGCGCTCGGTCGGGGTTGGCGATGGCGACGGATTTGAGGTCCTTGCGCGAGAGGTTGTCGATGGTCAGCGGCTTGAAGCGAGAGCCGTTGCTGGTCCAGAGGACGAGGACGCCTTTCGCGTAGGGGATCGGTGACTTTGTCTCGGTCAGGCTGCTGGCGACGAGCTGTTCTGCGAAGTAGAAATCGGCCGAGAGGAAGATGTCGGCGGGCGATCCGTTCTGGATCTGCTGCGAGAGCGTTGCCGACGACGCGAAGGAGACCTTGAGCTTGATGCCCGTCTTTTTCTCGAAGATCGGGCCGAAGACCTGCAGCACCGGTTCCATGTCGGCGGCCGCGGCGACGGTGACAACCTTTTCCTGCGCATGCAGTGCGAATGGCGTTGCAGCCGTCAGGAGAACGGCGGCGAGCATCGCGGAGAAGCTACGGCGTGAGGTGCGGTTCACCGCGTTCTGCGCGGTGCGAGCCACCGTGTTGTGTACGGTGCGGTACCCTAGAGTCATCCATGTCATTGCGTTCACATCAGCTTCGATGCATCGGAAGTGGCGAACGGATCGCTCCCGAGACAGTTAGTAGCGACTTCCGCGATCCCGCCAGCGGCGAACTTTACGAGGTCGAGTACCCGTGGAGTGAGTCACGCGGCGATGCGGCAGCCACAAACAAGCCTAACGCCAGCGCACTTCGTCACCTTTGGGCCGAGCGTCGCGACTCGACGCTGCCTATTGATCAGAGCGGCGTCTGGCGCTACCGCGACCTGCTGCCCATTCTGAACGACGACGCGCATGCGATTACGCTGCGCGAGGGCAACACGCCGCTGTACGACCTGCCGCGGAATGCGAAGGCGCTTGGGCTGGACTTTCTGCTGGCCAAGCACCAGGGCATGAACCCGACGGGATCGTTCAAGGACACGGGCATGACGGCTGCGCTGTCGGTCGCGGCTGAGCGTGGCTACCAGTGGGTCGCCTGCGCTTCTACGGGCAATACCAGCGCTGCGATGGCTGCTTATGCGGCTCGCGCGGGTCTGCGGGCGATTGTCTTCATCCCTGAGGGCAAGATCGCCTGGGGCAAGCTGTCGCAGTCGATGGACTATGGCGCCGTGACCGTGCAGCTAAAGACGGACTTCGACGGTTGCGTGAAGATGCTGACCGACATGGTCAAGAAGAATCCCATCTACCTGCTGAACAGCGTGAACCCCTATCGCCTGGAAGGTCAGAAGACGCCGGCGATCGAGATCTGCGAGCAGTTGGACTGGCAGGTGCCGGACCATGTGATCGTTCCGGGCGGCAACCTGGCGAACGGATCGGCGCTGGGCAAAGGCTTTGGCGAGTTGAAGCATCTTGGCTTTATCGACCGTATTCCGAAGATTTCGGTGATCCAGGCGGAGGGCGCGAACCCGCTCTTCCAGTGGTTCACGAATGCCGAGAAGATGCTGCATCCGGTGACCGCAGATACGCGCGCGACGGCGATCCGCATTGGTAATCCGGCGAGCTGGCGCAAGGCGGCCCGCATCATCGAGGCCACGGGCGGATGGTGCGAGCAGGCGAGTGAGAGCGAGATCGCTCTTGCGAAGGCGCAGATCGGTGCCGAAGGCATTGGCTGCGAGCCGGCTTCTGCTGTGACGTTGGCGGGCTTGAAGAAGCTGCTGAAGTCGGGTCATGTGCAGACGGGCGAGCGTGTCGTCCTGCTGCTGACCGGCCATACGCTGAAGGACCCGGAGTACACCATCGACTTCCACAAGGATCTGCTGGCGACCGACATTCCGGAAGCTGCGCCGTTCCGCAAGCCACCCATCGTATTGGAGCCGAATGAGTCCGCAGTGATGCGTGCGCTTGAGGCCGAGATGGCGGTAAAGGTTTAGCGATGGCATCGCCCATCAAGCTGAAGCTGCCGGCAACGTCGGCGAACCTGGGGCCGGGTTTCGATGCGCTGGGCCTGGCGATGGACTTTGCGCTGCACATCGAGGCGCGTGAGGCCGCGGAAGGCGAGGGCTTCTCCATCAAGGCAAGCGGTCGCAATGCCGCGCAGACCGGCGATGTTGCCGACTCGCTGGTGCTTGAGACTTACAAGAGCGTACTGACGGGGCAGGGGATCGATCCGATGCCGTTGCACTTGGATCTGAACAACGAAATTCCGCTTGGCATGGGCTGCGGTTCGTCCGCGGCTGCGCTGGTTGCGGGTGTTGCGCTGGCATCGCACTTCGGCGGCCTTGGATGGACTCGCGAGCAGGTGCTTACAGAGGCTTCGTTGCGCGAGGGACATCCAGACAACGTTGCGGCGTGCGTGCTTGGCGGACTGACCGTGTCGAGCATGCTGACGCCCGATGATGGCCCGCCGATCATCGATGCATTGAGCATCACGCCGCCGGTTCGCTGGCCTTTGCTGGTGGTGATGCCGGATGCGTCGCTGTCGACGAAGAAGGCGCGTGCGCTGCTGCCGGAGAGCTACTCAAAGGCAGATGCGATTGCCAACGTACAGCGCGTAAGTATGTTGACCGCCGCGTTCGCGCAAGGTCGTGGCGATCTGCTGGCGCGGGCGATGGATGACCGGATGCATCAGCCGTATCGGTCCGCCGCGTGCCCGCTTCTACCGAAGTTGCTGCCGCTGGCAGGTCATCACGGGATTCTTGGCGTCGCGTTGTCGGGTGCCGGACCGTCGGTACTTTTGATTCTTCGCTCGGTAGCCGACTTTGAGCAGGCCAAAAACGCGGTCGAAGAGTGCCTAACGTCGGGTGAGCGACTTGCGGGTGTTGTGTTGCCGACAGAAGTTGCCTTAGGGGCAAAGATTTCTTAGCTGGATTACCTTTTTGTTACTGAAGTGCGCTGTACGTCTGCATTGCGCGATGTTAATTTCTAAGACGTAGACAACCCTGGGGGAGGGTTAGTCTGCGGGCGCCCGTCGATCTCTTAACGAGATCCGGGCGTTCTCCTTTTTCACGGGTGTGCTGAACTTTGATGGCATCAAGTTCAGCGGGTGCGCGGATCGGCCCAATCGCGCAGGGCGTCGCCGAGAAACGAAAAAGCCAGGACGCAAAGCATGACGGCGATTGCGGGAGCCAGCACCATGTGCGGCGAGTCGAAGAGATGGGCTCGTGCGTCGTTCAGCATGGAGCCCCAACTGGCCGCGGGTGGCGGCACTCCCAGGCCCAGGAAGCTGAGCGTCGCCTCTGCCAGTACGGCACCGGCCATGCCGATGGCCGCTTGCACGATGACGGGCTGCACGATGTTCGGAAGGATGTGGCGTGTGAGGATGCGGAGGTCGCCTGCGCCGAGGGAACGTGCGGCTTCGACGAACTCGCGTTCACGTGCCGACATCACTTGTGCTCGCACGAGCCGCGCGTAGTTCACCCATCCGGAGAGTGTCAGCGCCAGGATTACATTGCGCAGACCCGGGCCGAGGAAGGCTACGAGCGCAATTGCCAGCAGAATGCCCGGCATCGCCATGAAGGCGTTCATCACGTAGACGTTCAGCAGCGTGTCGCGCCAGCCGCCGTAGTAGCCCGCCACGGACCCGACGATGAGTCCGAGGATGAGCGAACAGCCGACGACGGTAAACGCGACCAGCAGCGACAGGCGTGCGCCAAAGAGTACGCGCGAGAAGATATCGCGACCAAGCTCGTCGGTGCCCAGCAGGAAGCCATGGCCGGGGGATAGCAGGCGCTGCTCCAGGTGCAGCGCGGCAGGATCATAGGGGGCGGCCCACGGCGCCAGCAACGCGGCCAGAGCAAAGACGGCCAGCAGGGCAACGGCGGCCCAGGCGATGGGAGAACGCATGGGGAGATACTACGGCACTTGCTCCGGGCTTACGGCAGAGGCATCGTTTGGCGGAAGCTATGATGGTGCCATCGCCCACTGCTGTACGGAGTCTCTTGCGCATCTTGATCTTCGGCCTGAATTATGCCCCGGAGTTAACGGGCATTGGTAAATACACGGGCGAAATGGCCACCTGGCTTGCAGCGCGCGGACACGCCGTCCGCGTTGTGACGGCACCGCCGTACTATCCGGCGTGGCGAGTCAGCGATGAATACCAGGGCAGAGGATATGTCACGGAGGGCGGTGGCCCGGCGGGCGATGGCGTAGGTGAGCCGCTGGTCTTTCGGTGTCCGCTGTACGTTCCCGCGAAGGCGACCGGCCTGAAGCGTGTGCTGCACCTGTTCTCGTTTGCTGCCAGTGCGGCTCCGGTTGTGCTGCGCGAGGCGATCCTGCCTCGCGGCGGCGGTGCGGGGCCTGATGTGATCTGGACGGTGGAACCTACGTTCTTCGGTGCTCCCGTGGCGCTGGCGGCGGCATCGCTTGCACAGGCCCCCGCGTGGCTGCATGTGCAGGACTTTGAGGTGGACGCTGCATTTGACCTGGGCTTGCTGCCGCCGAACGGGAGCATTCACGCTGGAGCAGTGGGGATGGAAGGCGTTTTCACCCGCGCCTTTGCCCGCGTGTCCAGCATTTCGATTCGCATGGTGGAGCGCTTGTTGCGGAAGGGAGTTCCGGCGCCGCACACGGTCCTGTTTCCAAATTGGGTCGATGTGGATCAGGTGCAGCCGTCACCGGAGGGTTCGCCGAATCGCTTTCGGTCGGAGCTAGGACTGGGCGGTAAGGTCGTGCTGCTGTACAGCGGCAACATGGGAAGCAAGCAGGGGCTGGAACTGCTGCCGGCGGTGGCCCGCGCATTGGCTGACGACCCGTCGGTGCACTTTCTCTTCTGCGGTGACGGAGCGTTCCGGCCAACGATGGAATCGCTGGTGGAGGGGCTGGACAACGTCACGCTGCTTCCGCTGCAGCCGCTGGAGGCGCTGAACGACCTGTTGAATTGTGCGGACATACATCTGCTACCGCAGCGAGCGGACGCAGCGGACCTGGTGATGCCGTCAAAGCTGACCGGTATGCTGTCCAGCGGTCGCCCGGCAATCGTCACCGCCCAGATTGGAACGCAGGTGGCGGCGGTGGTCAGCGGCGTTTCTCTTGGCGCGGACGTGCAGACGCACGACCCGTGTGGCGTTGTGGTGCCGGCAGGTGACCTGGCCGCGCTGGTGGTTGCGGTGCGTGATCTGGCCGCCGATCCTGCCCGTCGAGCCCGGTTGGGTGCGGCTGCGAGGCGGTTCGCCGTAGAGCACATGGGGAAAGAAAAAGTCCTGGAGCAGTTTGAGCGTGACCTGAAGGCTGCGGTGACGGAGTATCGCGAAGGGGCGAGATAAGGTCGGCGGAAGGCTGACATATTGCGTGACGATACGAATCAATCGATTCGTTACATCAAATTTTGCAAGCTGTCGGGTAAGATGAACCTACTCCAGCGACAACAGGAAAGAAGACCCATTTGAAAAAGGCACTGATCACAGGCGTGACCGGGCAGGACGGGGCGTACCTTGCGGAGTTTTTGCTGAAGAAGGGTTACGAGGTCCATGGCATCAAGCGCCGGACGTCGCTCTTCAATACAGCTCGTATCGATCACATCTACGAGGATCCGCACCAGACGCATCGCAACTTCATCCTGCATTATGGCGACATGACGGACTCGTCTTCTCTCGTCAAGATTGTGCAGAAGGTGCAGCCGGACGAGATCTATAACCTGGCCGCTCAGTCCCATGTGGCGGTGTCATTTGAAGAGCCGGAGTACACGGCGAACAGTGACGCATTGGGAGTTCTGCGTCTGTTAGAGGCGATCCGCATTCTCGGCCTCGAGAAGAAGACGCGCTTCTACCAGGCCAGCACCAGCGAGCTTTATGGCATGGTGCAGGAGATTCCGCAGAAGGAGACCACGCCCTTCTATCCACGCAGTCCTTATGCGGTCGCGAAGATGTACGGCTACTGGATTACGGTGAACTACCGTGAGGCCTATGGCATGTACGCGTGCAACGGCATCCTGTTCAACCATGAGAGCCCGTTGCGCGGCGAGACGTTTGTAACGCGTAAGATTACGCGCGGCCTGTCGCGCATCAAGGTTGGCCTGCAAAGCGAACTGTACCTGGGCAACATGGACGCCAAGCGCGACTGGGGTCATGCACGCGACTACATCGAGATGCAGTGGCTGATGCTGCAGCAGGAGAAGCCGCAGGACTTCGTCATTGCAACCGGCGTGCAGTACAGCGTGCGCGATTTTGTGATGCGCTGCGCGGAGCTGCTGGAGATGGAACTGACCTGGAAGGGGAGCGGTGTGGATGAGACGGCTGTCGACACCAACGGCAAAGTGGTGATCGCCGTGGATCCTCGCTACTTCCGCCCGACCGAGGTTGAGACGCTCCTTGGCGATCCGTCGAAGGCGAAGCGTGAGCTTGGCTGGACGCCGAGCACCACCTTCGAGGAGCTGGTGAAGGAGATGGTCGAGGCTGACTATTCCGCGGCTCAGCGCGATGCGCTGGTGATCAAGCATGGCTACAAGGCATTCAACGTCCGCGAGACCTAGAGCGAACCGGAATGTGATCCTGCGAAGGGCACGGCTTATGCCGTGCCCTTCCGAACGAGTGAAGAGAACAGCGTCACGGCGTTCGCTTGTGACCGCTTGAGGAGAACGAAAATGTCTGGATACATGCCGCTCGATGCACCGATTTTTATAGCGGGACACCGCGGCCTGGTGGGGTCGGCCATTGAGCGTGAGCTGCGCCGGTTGGGCTATACCCGACTGTTGACGCGTTCGCGCGCCGAGCTGGATTTGTTAAGCGCTGATGCGGTTGCGGACTTCTTCCTGAAGGAACAGCCGAAGTTTGTTGTGCTGGCTGCTGCGAAGGTTGGCGGCATCCTGGCGAACAACACGTATCCGGCAGACTTCATTCGGCAGAACCTTGCCATCCAGAACAATGTCATTGAGGCGAGCTATGCCAACGGTGTCGATCGCCTGCTGTTCCTTGGATCGAGCTGCATCTACCCGAAGATGGCGCCGCAGCCCATGCCGGAGAGCTGCCTGCTGACAGGCCCGCTGGAGCCCACCAATCGGGCGTATGCTCTGGCGAAGATCGCCGGTATTGAGATGTGCTGGTCGTTCAACCGGCAGTACGGCACGAAGTACCTGGCGGCGATGCCGACGAATCTGTACGGTCCGAATGACAACTTCGACCTGAACACGTCGCACGTGCTGCCAGCACTGATGCGCAAGACGGCGAAGGCCGTTGCAGAGGGTGCGCCTGAAGTCGAGGTTTGGGGTAGCGGCACGCCGAAGCGCGAGCTGCTGTACTCCGACGATCTGGCCGAGGCATGTGTCTACCTGCTGAATCTTTCCGAAGAGAAGTACGGGACGCTGCTGCGTGACGACGTTCCGCCGCTCATCAACATTGGTACGGGCGAAGACGTAACTATTCGTGAGCTCGCCGAAACTGTTGCGCGTGTGCTGGGGTTCAAGGGAGTGTTGCGCTTTGATCCCTCGAAGCCGGACGGCACTCCGCGGAAGCTGATGGACGTAAGCCTGATTCACGGGCTGGGCTGGCACCACCGCGTGGCGCTGGAAGAGGGAATCATGCGTACGTGGGAGGCGGTACGGAGTGAACTGGCGAGCTGAAACTAAGAAGGAAGAGGGCGGACGCACGGCAACCCCAGACAGCCGCCTCGTCATTGCTCTCCGCTCTCTGTTCGCTGATTCCTCTTCTTATTGCGCGCCTTCGCTTTTCTTGTTTGCCCTCTGCAGTTGCATGCTGCTGCCTGCCGTTGCGCATGCGCAGCAACACACCATCGCGGAGCAGTATCTGTTTCAGTCCATCAACCAGGAACGTGCGGCGAACGGTCTGGCTCCACTGATGTGGAACAGGCCGCTGACCCATGCCGCGCAGTACCACGCGGTGCAGATGCGCTCCCTGGGGACGATCTCACACCAGTTCCAGGGCGAACCGGACCTGGCCGCGCGTGCCGCGGCGACAGGCACCAAGTTCTCACGCGTAGCAGAGAACGTTGCGACAAGCGGATCCATCATCGAGATGCATACAGCCCTGATGAACTCGCCACATCATCGCGAGAACATCCTTGATCCGAAGGTGAACTCGATCGGCATCTCGGTCGTGCAATCGGGCAGGCAGCTTTGGGGTGTTGAAGACTTTGCGCGCGATGTCGTTGTGCTGACGTACCTGCAGCAGGAGGCACGCGTTGCGGAGCTGATGATGAACGCAGGCATCGCGAACGTAGAGCCGAGCCAGCAGGCGCGTGAGATGTGCCGCATGTCCACGGGCTTCAGCGGCGACCGGCCGGCGTTCGTGATGCGCTTCACGGCAGGTGATTTGGAGCGGTTGCCGTCGCAACTGACGCATCGGATCGCGCAGGGGCATGTGACCAGCGCGGCCGTTGGGGCATGCGAGTTGCCGGAGAAGAGTGACTTTACCAGCTACAACATTGCTGTGGTGCTGTATCGCTGAAATGCGCTGCAACCGTGTGAAATCAGGGGCGTAAGCGAATAGGGCACGACCTCCGCTTTGACCCAGCGGTCAGCGTTTGTTATAAAGGAATTGCGAGTCGAGCCGGCGCCCGCCCGCCGGCACCTCGTGACTTGTTCCGCAGTAGCTCAATGGCAGAGCATTCGGCTGTTAACCGAAGGGTTGTAGGTTCGAGTCCTACCTGCGGAGCCATAAGAATCAATAGTTTGCGCATAGCGAGTCAGTAGCGATCAAGATCGCTATGTCGCAAACTATGACGTAGCTTTCAAGTTACGACTCTCTATGACGGCCCGAATACTTTCGAACCCATGATGTTGATACGGCAAGGTACTCCGTACATTGGCGTGGCCCATAGTTTGCATGACCGCGGGTAAGTTCTTCGTGGCAGCAAGCGAATAAGTTCCAAACGTATGTCTCGCCGAGTAGAGAACGAGACGCGGGTCTAGTCCAGCTTTCTTTCGAGCCCTATTGAAGGCTGTCTTCACACTCTTGATGTGACCCTCGGCGCTGCGGGTGGGGAAGCACCATCCGCAGCGATCTCCGGTCCACCGCCCCAACAGAACAGCCTGCATTCGCTTCGACATCGGGACTCGCCGACGACCAGCATCCGTCTTCGACTTTGGGATGAAGATCTCTAGCGCTTCCCAGTGCACGTCTTCCCAACGCATGCGGAAGATCTCTGACGGTCGCATGCCAGTGTCCATCGCAATCATGAGGATGTCGCGCAACGGCTGGGAAGCGTGTTCCAGCAACTTCGTTTCGTCCTCAGCCGTGAAGAGACCAGTGCGTCCGTATGCCTTGCGCGGCTTGATGACCGGCACCTCTGAGAGCAGATGCCATTCTCTGGCCTTGCTCAACATCCGCTTCAGTGTGCAGATCGCCTGATTGGCGTACTTGGGCGAGACGAGCTGTCCTTCCCCATGCTGGTCGCGTGCAGCCTTGCGAAAGACGGTTGCATCGACCGCATCAGCCGTGATGTGCGCTAATTGCATGGATGCTAGGGGTGTCGCCGCGAGGAGCTTCCAACCATACTCGTAGTAGATTTGGGTCTTTGGCTCAAGCTGCGCATCTCCCTTCCAACCAAGAAAGCGTGGTGCAAGCTCCCTTAGTGTGATTGCCCGTCTCTGCGGGATGAAGTTCGGACCCTTCTCCCGAGCCCGCAACCGAAGCTCGGCTTCGATTGTGAGTGCTGTTGTCTTTCGTGCTTCCTTGGTGCTGCCCCGGTAGCGCTTCCCATCGACCGTGAAGTCGTACCACCAGAAATCGCTACCGTTCTGCTTGTAGAGCGCCATGTCAATCTCCCTTCGCTGCCCGCGCGGAGAAACCATGACGGTGGCGATCAACGTAATCGATCACCTCCACAAGATCATACTTAACACGCCCGCCTAGGCGGACGAAGTTCGGGCCTTTACCTTGGTGCCGCCAGTAGCGGAGCGTGCCGGGAGGCGTGGCGAGGAGGCGGGCGGCTTCAGTCTCGGTGACGAGCTGGAGGGTAGATAGGGTCTTGGAATGGCTCTTTTCTGTCTTCACGTCCATTAATACGACCGAAATCGTTTGGGAACGCTTAATTCAGTTGGGAACCGCAGAGACCTCAAAATCCCGCAATTCCGCGCGGTTTTGGAGGAAGGGATCTCCAATTCGGACAGTATGATCCTCGCCCAAGCGTCACCTTGGAGAACTGAGCCTCGATCAGAACCATCTGAAAGGCCCAGCGCCATTCCTGATGCCCGTCTCCAGCGCCTGACTACCCGCGAGATCTTTGAGCGGCCCGCCACGCCGAGCCATCTCCTCGATCTTGTCAGCGTCGCCGAAGGTGAAACTGCGCATTCGTGAGTGTAAGGCCTGCAGGTCGAGCTGGTCGCCCGTCTTGATCGGAACGAACCGCATGTTCTGCCGATCCACTGCTTCCGCAATTGCCTCAGCATCAAGGAAGTAGTTCTTGTTCGACTTCACAAAAGGCTTCACAAACTGAGCTGATATCAGCTTCACATCGTGGCCTTGTGCCCGCAACGCGCGGCCTAGAAAGTGCTCTCCAGAACACGCCTCCATCCCCAATTACCGACGCCCGCATGTTCGCTGTAAACGTGATCAGCTGCTTCTGCGTGAACTTCTTCTTGAACAGCACCTCGCCGTTATCGCCAAGGGCTACGAGGTGAAAGGTCGTCCTGCCAAGGTCGACGCCTACCGAGCGAATCTGCATAGCGAAGCCTCCTGGAACAACCTGCCTACAAAATCGATCACCTTGAGGAGAGATCGAGAGGCGGACCACCTCAGTAACGCCGTTTGCGGGAGCCGTGGAGACAGGTTTCTGAACGCTCAACCGCGAGAAGACCGATCGCTTCATCGCCCACGAGATCGCAATCGAACCGGTGGCAACCAGGAACGGCCCGACGATTAGACCAGCCGGGCCGCCGGCGTATGGCTCGATTGCGCGGACAGGGATCAGAAGGTCATGCGCAAAGAGATAAAGACCAAGGCCCGCGGCTGCCGCTCGCCTGACTATGACTACTTTCTTAGATTTCCCGGCATACCCGACCTCGTCGGAACACTGCTCTGGATCGTTGTGTGTGACGATCATATGCCCCTGAGAATCGGGCTATGGAAACAGTGACCCGGAGTTGCTCAACTTTCCTTTGACGTTTGCTCGCGAGTCGGTTGGCGTCAATACGCCAGATCGCTGGTTAAGACGTGGATGGGTCAGGTATCAAATGCTAAAGCTGGGCGGTTGAGTGTGGAGCAAGCACGCGCTCTTCTGATTCTTCGACGTAGAGTCAGCGACACGAGGGCTCTAAAACTCGTTCTGCAGGCCGCGACTGCAGCGACCGTCAGCTCAGTGAGGGCCGATCAGCTGCTCCAATCTTCCTCTGCCCGGCGTGCTTTCTGTCGGACACGCAACGACTTGTACCCCGCGAGCGTCCCGGCAGATAACATGAAGTGGCAAGGTCGATCGCACTGGTGAGTTCGCCCCCGCGGAGGCGGTGGAAACATGAACAGGGAAAATTTGGACACTCCTTTGAGCCGCGGAGCGCGGACCAATGCGGATTAGAACGGGCCTCTTCTCGATCCCAATTCAGGATGGCCCGGCGGTGATCCACTAATCGATGGGACGCGGCTGAGTACAAAGCACTTCTACGCCTCCTGTGCCGGAGTGATTCGGGTGTCCAATTTTCCATGAGGTCTGGCTACAGGTGAGCTCAAACCGATCAGGCAGGCGATTCGCATTCTGGCGGAAGCGTCGAGGCACATGAAGGTGCACCTCGCATACAGCGGACCATTTTCCGCTGACGTCGCCGACTGAATAGGACAAGCACCAAGCTCAGCCGACGGCACGCACTATCGCTAAAACACATGGCTCCTCTTGGATCCATTACGTAGGTCAATATCTTCTGGCCTAAGGTGTCTTAAGGCAAATATGGTGCTGGTCTTATTCGGGGATACGCATGAACTTCACCGCGAAGTGGACGTACCCGCAGGAGACGTTCTGATCTGCGTGGGCGACTTCACGATGTTCAGCAAGAACCTGGCCGCGATCGAGGATTTCAACGAGTGGCTGGGGGAGCTTCCGCACCGTCATAAGATCGTGGTTCCCGGTAATCATGAGTTCTTCTTAGAAGCGAACCCTGAGCGGCGGTCACTCCTCGACAATGCCAATCTGCTTATCGATGAGAGCATTGAGATCGAAGGGCTGACCATCTATGGCTCGCCCATGACCCCGCTCTGCGGAGCAGCGTTCGGCATGTCCTCCGCCAAAGACCGCCAGCTCCACTGGAGCAAGGTGCCGGTTAGCACTCATGTGCTTGTCACACACGGACCGCCCTTCGGTATCCTCGACCTTTCTCCTGACCAGGCGGAGCGAATGGGCGATCCAGAGCTGCGCAATCGGGTGAGAGAGTTGCCATCTTTGAGACTCCATGCTTTTGGTCATGTTCATGGAGCACATGGTTCTGTTGAGCAAGACGGTGTCACATACGCCAATGTGGCCCTGATGGGACACCTTGGCGACCTTGTGCAAGCGCCAACAGCTTTACGGATGAGAAGTAGAAGAACCGACATCAGTGAGCGGCTCTTGTGATGATCATGAACAGTGGGATGACCATGACAGAGCATCGATTGCCTTTCCGAGAGGCCCGAGCCACCATGCTTATGCGGCGGATTCGCTTTCCCTGGAGGATGCCAAGGACACTTAGAGAAGGAGTCTTAACGGACAGGAGAAAGCGATGAAGCGTTACGAAATCATTCGGACAACACTGAGCGAGATGAACTGTCCGCCGGACTATGTGGAGATCGCGATTGCCGAACTGGGGAGGCGTCTTCCAGACACAGAATTTCGAGTGTGCGGTGACTTCTTGACTCCTACTGCCGACTGCTGTGAATCTTGCCACACGTTCTACCCGCATTACGACATGAAGTTGATAGAGCTTCCAGACCGAGTGTCGGGTTGGGTTTGCTGCGCCGTTGAACGGCAGCTCGCCAGTACCCCGCCCATCTAGACCTGACCGTTCCCAACTCGCTGTTGGACACGCTCGCGGATGCCCTGCCGAAAATGTTGCCAAGTCAGAGCGAACCATGCAGGCATGGGGTTCGCTCCGAAACTCAAGGGATGATCTCGGAAAGACTTCACCAGTACCATTCACTTGGAATTGGTGCATCCTATATCTGTTCGGGATCTTGACGTCAGTTTCTTCTGACAGTTTCCAACATGCAAACCGCGGAAATTGATGGCACTCTGGTGATTTCCATCACGTTCGGCCGGGTGGGTTTACCTCCGACAATGCAAATTGTCGCAGGTAAACTCAATTAGTGACTGAATCCACCGAAATCGCCCTTTGGGTGTCCCAGGAGCCGGAAACGGCCTCACAGGCGCCAGGCCTGACGCCGGCCCAACTCCAGCTCCGCCAGATGGTGCTCGATTCCGTCACCTCGCCCCACTCCCGGCGCAACTACGCCAAGGCTCTCGACCTGCTCTTCGCCTTCGCTGCCAGCCGACCTCTCACCCGGGCGTTGCTCCTCGAGTTCCGAACCTCGATGGAAGACCTGGCGCCTTCAACAGTCAACGTGCGTTTGGCGGCCGTTCGGAAGCTGGTCTCGGAAGCCCGGAAGAACGGCATGCTCTCCCACGAGGATGCCGCCAACCTTACCGACATCCCGAACGTAAAGGAGAAGGGAACTAGGCTGGGGAACTGGCTGACCAAGGAACAGGCGAGGGAACTGCTCGGCGTTCCCGACCGCTCGACGTTGAAAGGGAAGCGGGACTACGCGATCCTGGCTCTGCTGGTCGGCTGCGCCCTGCGGAGAAGGGAACTGGCTTCGCTCACCGTCGAGGACATCCAGATGCGGGAGAACCGCTGGGTCATCATCGATCTCGTCGGCAAGGGTGGCCGGGTCCGGACGGTAGCGATTCCGGTCTGGGTGAAGAAGGGGATCGATGCCTGGCAGGCGGCCGGCTCAATCGAAAAGGGCCCGTTGTTGCGGTCGGTCTCCAAGGGCGGCAAAATCGGGGAGAGCCTGAGCGATTGGGCCATCTGGTCTGTGGTGACGGAAGCTGCGAAGGAGATCGGGATCGAGCGGTTCGGCGCACATGATCTACGGCGGACTTGCGCGAAGCTCTGCCGCAAGGCCGGCGGCGACCTGGAGCAGATCAAGTTTCTGCTGGGGCACTCGTCAATCCAGACCACCGAACGCTACCTCGGGTCCGAGCAGGAGATCGCCATCGCGGTGAACGACAGTTTAGGTCTGTAATTCCGGGCGACGTGGAATTAGCCAGGCATCCGCTCGACTTTAGAATCCAAAAGCTCATCGTTTACACCCGAGTTGAAACGGTATTCCTTGATTAGTTTAGTGAGCGGCGGCTAACACCATCGGTGTACGTACACAGCGCTGAAAGGGCAGTATTGTGTGAGCTAGTGCGGCGATGATCTGTTTTGACTCACGTGGCCCAGGGACTGCTTCGCTAGCAAAGCGACGGGGCATATTGCATTTGAGCTATGACATCGCAGATGCGGAGCAGTTGTGAACAGTGCTTTTATGATGCACGGTCAGACCCAAATCTCGTTTGTGTTGCTTTCGATTGGCATTGCGATCCTCTCGGCTTATGCCGCCCTCGACCTCGCGGGGCGAGTGACGTCGAGCAGGACTGCAAGCGCACGGTTGTCGTGGCTATTCTGCGGATCGGTGGCGATGGGTATCGGCATCTGGTCGATGCACTACGTGGGTATGTTGGGCTACCGGATGGATATGCCAGTGCAATACGACTGGCCAACCGTGCTGCTCAGTATGCTGGCGGCAGTACTGGCATCGGCATTGGCACTGTACATGGTGAGCCGTCGCACGCTGGGATGGGCCTCCACCGCAGTTGCGAGTTTGTTCATGGGCGGCGGCATCGCGGCGATGCACTATACGGGCATGGCCGCCATGCGCATGGATGCGGCGCCCATCTACAACCCGGCGCTCGTGACGCTGTCGGTCGTGGCGGCGATCGTTATCTCATTCGTAGCGCTGCGTCTGACGTTCGCTTCTCGGCATATTCGGTCGATGTTCCATTGGCACAAGAGCGTGAGCGCCCTCGTCATGGGCCTAGCCATCCCCGTGATGCACTACCTGGGGATGGCGGCTGTGTCGTTTATGCACGCACCGACGAATCCGGACCTATTGCATCATGCGATTGGCATCTCTGACTTGGGCACGGCAAGCATTGTGTTGGTTACGGTGGTATTGCTTAGTCTGGTATACATGTCGTCGTTCATCGACCGACGGTTCACCAGCCACGCAGAGGCCTTGGAGAGCAGCGAGGAGCGCTACCGACGGATAGTACGCGCTGCTTTCGATGCATTTATTGGTATCTCAGAAACCGGGCTGGTGACGGACTGGAACGACCAGGCGGTGCAGACTTTTGGATGGACTGCGAGCGAGATCATCGGAAAACCGGTGTCGGGCCTGTTGTTATCGGAGAGCAACGACGGCGCACCGCTCGACTTATCGGCGATGGATGCAAATGGTGTGCTGCATGGTCGGTTGGAGGTGATGGCGTTGCATAAGACCGGGATCATGTTCCCTGCTGAGATGGCTGTTTCTGCCATCGTGGTGGGTGAGAAGAAGATGTTCGCGGCGTTTGTGCATGATGTGACGCAGCGCAAGCTGGCCGAACGGAGTATGGAAGAGGCGCGGATTACAGCGGAAGCCGCTAATCGAGCGAAGAGCGAGTTTTTGGCGAACATGAGCCATGAAATTCGGACGCCCTTGAATGGCGTGATCGGCATGACGGACCTCGCTCTGGAGACTGAGATGAGCCGCGAGCAGCGCGAGTACATGACGACTGTGAAGTTCTCCGCAGACTCTCTGCTAACCGTAATCAACGACATCTTGGACTTCTCCAAGATCGAAGCGGGCAAGGTGGATCTCGAAACGATCTCTTTCGACATACGCGAGTGTGTAGAGACGACGCTGAAGACGCTGGCTCTGCGCGCGGATGAGAAGGGCCTGGAACTGCTATGTGACGTTAGTGCGGATCTGCCTGAGGTCGTACTGGGAGATCCAGGTAGGCTACGGCAGATCGTTGTGAATCTAGTTGGCAATGCGATCAAGTTCACGGGCAGCGGAGAAGTGTCGTTGCGTGTGGGGCTGGCTGATCCTGGCGAAGGACCGGATCAGATGTATTTCAACGTCAGCGATACGGGCATCGGTATTTCTCCGGAGAAATTAGAAAGCGTCTTCGCATCATTCAGTCAGGCTGATACTTCTACGACGCGGCAATACGGCGGCACAGGGCTGGGGTTGACGATCTCGCGCCGGCTAGTGGAGTTGATGGGCGGCCGTATCTGGTGCGAGAGCACGCCCGGCAAGGGATCGCAGTTTCACTTTACGGTCTCTCTACCCCCGGTGACTGATGCCACAGCTCCAGTGGTTGTTCCAAAGCCGTTGCCCCTCTTGGCAGGAGTAAAAGTGCTGATCGTTGATGACAACAAGACGAATCGGAGAATCCTCGAAGGTTTGCTGCGGATATGGGGCATGGAGGTCGCAAGCGCCCCAGAGGGTGACACGGCTTTGGCAATGCTGCACGCAGCGGGACTTGAGGGTTCGCCGTACCGTCTGCTGCTGACAGATATGCACATGCCGAAGATGGACGGCTTCATGGTAGTCCAGCAGATGAAGCAGGATACTTCGTTAGCGCTTCCGACCGTGATGATGTTGTCTTCTGGTGGGCATCACGGCGACGCTAATCGGTGTGAACAGCTCGGGATCTCGGCATATCTGCTGAAACCGGTGCGACGGCAGGAATTGCAAGACGCGATTGCGCGTGCGCTGGGTAGCAGCATGGACGGGATTAAGGACAAGAGCTTGATCACGCAGTCGACATTGGTGGCAGATCTCCCAGCCGTACGCTCGTTACACATCCTGCTGGCGGAGGACAACGAGGTGAATCAGAAACTCGCGGTTCGCTTGTTACAGAAGCGCGGGCACTCGGTTGTTGTGGCCAACAACGGCCGAGAAGCGGTCGAAGCGAGCGAAAGCCGCAAGTACGATCTGGTGTTGATGGATGTGCAGATGCCGGAAATGGATGGTATTCAGGCGACGATCGCAATCCGAGCACGTGAGGCTGGTTCGGGCGCGCGCCTGGCTATCGTCGCGATGACGGCTCTGGTCATGAAGGGCGACCGAGAACGCTGCATGGCTGCGGACATGGATGGTTACCTCTCGAAGCCGATCCGCCCTCAGGAGCTCGATGCTGTGTTGGAGACGTATACGGCTCGTAAGACGGCAGAAATGATCGTCAGGGAAGAAGAGGCAAGTGTTGAGAGTGTGGTGGATACGAAGGATCTGCTGGAGCGGATCGACGGGGACGTGGAGTTTGTCGCGGAACTGTCAGAGGCGTTTGAGCAGGATTATCCGGAGAAGTTGTTGGGACTGCGCGCCGCAGTAGCGCGCGCAGATGGCGATGCGCTTCGCCGTACGGCGCACGGGCTGAAGGGAGCATTGGCGAATCTGTCGGCAACGCGCGCCGCGTCACTGGCAGCACAGCTTGAGCATCTTGCTGTTGGCTCCGATCTGACCGCGGCTCTTGACCTAATCCAGCGTCTGGAGGGGCTGATGCCGCAGGTGGTGAAGGCTTTGCAGCAGATCTCACAGGAGCCTGTTCTGTGAAGATCCTCGTCGCAGATGACGACGCGGTGAGCCGGCTGCTGCTGCAGCGGATGCTGCGAACGACAGACTTCGAGGTAATTACTGCGAAGGACGGCCTGGAGGCTATCCAGATCCTTTCGCGAGACGACGGACCGCGGCTGGTGCTGCTGGACTGGACGATGCCGGGACTGAGTGGGCTTGAGGTTTGCCGTGCCATCCGAGGCGGATTGCGGAAGGCATACATTTACATCGCGCTACTCACCTCGAAGGATTCAAAGGAAGACTTGGTGGCGGGATTGGAGGCCGGTGCGGATGACTACCTGACGAAGCCTTGTCATCCAGAGGAGCTACTGGCACGGCTGCGCACGGGACTGCGGATTCTGCAGCTAGAAGACATCCTCATCGAGGCGCATGAGAAGATGCGCAAGCATGCGGCTCGGGATCCGCTGACACAACTACTAAATCGCGGCGCCATATTTGATGTGTTGGCGGCAAAGATGAGCAACCGGACTATCCCAGCTGCGCAATTCAGTGTCATGTTGTGCGATTTAGATCATTTCAAGATGATCAACGATACATACGGGCATGCGGTTGGCGACGAAGTGCTGCGTGAAGTTGCCCTGCGATTGAAGAACAATGTCCGGAATGGCACTGTCGGCCGTTATGGCGGCGAAGAGTTTCTGCTCTTGCTGGATGGCTGCGGGCCGGAGCACCTGGCTACTGTGAGCACGCGAATTTGTGATGCGGTGCGGTCTCTGCCGGTGCAGACGAGCGTGGGGCCGTTGTATCTGACGATCAGCTGTGGGGCTTTACCGTTTGTGCAGGAGATGGCTGATCGGGGACCGGAAGCGGTCGTCGAAGAGGCAGATCGTCGTCTTTACCAGGGCAAGCGCAATGGACGCAACCAGGCTGTTGTAGCCGCTGCTGACCTGGTGACCGCCTAATTTTTAGGATCCCACAACTTCTAAATTAGCCAACTAAGTGGCACACTTTCCATCACATCATTTGTGTTGTTTTGCTAATTAAGTGGCGAAGTTCTGTTCGCGCTATTTGGCACTTTGGCGCTTTTAAGACCCCAAACCCGACCGCCCTCGGCGACGAAACCACCACAAACTCGGCTAAGCTGTTGCTGTATATGCGCTTGTACGCGCGTGCTTCCCCGCCATCACCGCTTGCTGTGTGCCAGATAATTAGCACCAAAGTCGGCCACTTAATTAGCAAAACGACAGTCCGGACCGTGGCGATACCGTCTAGGTAAAGAAGGGGATCGATGCCTGGCCGGCGGCCGGCTCCGTTGAGAAGGGGCCGTTGCTGCGATCCATCTCGAAAGGCGTGAAGGTTGGGGAGAGCCTGAGCGACTGGGCCATCTGGTCCGTGGTCACTGAAGCCGCTAAGGAGATCGGCATCGAGCACTTCTGCGCCCACGACCTCCGGAGGACTTGCGCGAAGCTCTGCCGCAAAGCCGGCGGCGACCTGGAGCAGATCAAGTTCCTGCTGGGGCATAGCTCCATTCAGACGACGGACCGCTACCTCGGGTCTGAACAGGACATTGCCATCTCACTGAATGACAGTTTGGGGTTGTAAGGCACGAGGCTAGTGATCGCGGCCCACAGGTGCTGAGGAGCTAAAGACTTTATGCTTGAGCTATGCAATATTCAGCAATCCTCCGCGAGATCGACGCGGAGCTCAACAAGCTACTCCAGGTACGAAAG
>JGI2924J29684_1078723_pt1 | contig 134238 bp, 128 predicted proteins | sample BenlonsequencITS_FD_29684 | JGI IMG/M metagenome (IMG submission 29684) | reverse complement strand
CCTTGCGTCGGGCCGGAAGCATCCGGGAGAGGAGCCGGTCCCTGAGCCCCACGGTGTGCACCAGCACCGCGCCGACATGCGCGACGACGCACACCAACAGCGCGTACGCCAAGGCGCTGTGCGTGACGCGCAAAAGACCATACAGATGTATGTCCGTCGGCGCGATGGCAGGCAGCCGCGCCCCGGCGAACTCGACAGGAATCCCCGACGCGGACACCAACGCCCAGCCCGCGATGGGCTGGGCGAGGAACAAGGCGTACATCGCGGCCTCGGACAGCGCCATAGCGACCCGCTCCGGGCCGACGACTGAGCCAGGGGCGGGGGGCGGCTTGTGCCAGATCCGGTTGCCGACGCGCAGCACAGCGAGGACCAAGACCGCAAAGCCGACGGCCTTGTGCCAGGCGAGCACTGCGGGGTAGTCGCCGAGAGAGCCCACCAGCCAAGCCCCGAGGCCCAGCATCACAAGGATCAGCGCGGCCATGGCCCAATGCAGGATCTGCGCGGGCAGCGCGAACCGCGCGGCGGCGGGCTCCGCAATGGTTTCTTGCGGCATCACGCCTCCTCGTCGAACTTTTGGACCGGCGCAGGAGTCTCCGCCGACCGGCGCCGATACGACTCCGCGTAGATCGCCGCGCGAGCGGCCAAGATCGGATCGTCGGAGGGCTCGATGCCAGCAGGCAGCACGGTGGGGTCGAAATTCTGGTCGCGAGCGCGCTCCTGCTGCGCGAGGCTGGCCGGTCCGAGCACAACCGTTCCCGCGTCGATCCGTCTGCGGTCCGCTGGCCACGGCTGCGTCGGATCGTTCGTCGGGTCCTGCCCCGCCACGCCGACCAGCAGCACGAGCGAGAACCGCACCGGTCCTTGGCGAAGCGTTTTCGCCAGATCCCGGAACAGCCAATCCGGGCCGTTGTGGTCCGGCGCGGCGCGCTCGTCCGACTGCGGCACGAGCTGCCAGCGCACCGGGGTGCGCGCGCCGGATCCGTCCACCGCGATAAACGTGTGGACACTGTGGAATGTCGACGTGGCGAACGTGGGCGCGGGCGAGGCGGACTGGATGATTTTGAGCGCTGCAGCAGACGAGGGATGCGCGTTCAGGTAGGCGGCTCTTTTCCCAGGGTCGGGCTTGCCCGTCGCGGGGACTGGGGCGTTGGCGATAGTGAATTCGTAGAACGCCTCGGGAGTCGGAGCAGGAAAGACCGGGGCGTTGACCATCGCCGAGCGCCATTGTTCGCCGTCCGGCAGAGAGAAAATCAATCCAAGCCCTCGGCCCTGGCCGAGGGCGTCCTTGGCATGAGGATTCTGGCCGCCGACGGAGAACCGGCCGAGGAGCGCGTGCCGGCCTTTTTGGAACACCGAAGCCGAGGCGACCTCGGATCCGGCCCCGTTGCTCTCGAACCAGCCAGCGACGACGAGCGCCTTGGCGTGGTTGCGCCGATATCCGGCGAACCGTCCGCCGAGGGATTCGAAAAGGTCGATGAACTTCCGCGCGGTCAGCCGGGCAGGATCGACACGTCCTTCGGCGTAGAGGAAACCGCCGAACCCAGCGAGAGCGACACCGCCAGCGGCGAGGAAGCCGAGCAAAGGACGACGGGCGAGGGGCTGGCTCACCACAGAGCCAGCGTACGCCTTTGCGCCAGCAAAGGTCGGGCGGGCGGCGTGGATCAGCCAGCCGCCGGGAGCGCCAGCGCGCCGAGGCTGCCCATAGGGTCTGCGGGCAGCAGCGCAGGGTCGTCCATCGAGAAGGACTTGACCGGTCCTGGGTCCGTGGTCGCAGTTTCGAAGCGCACTGTTGCCACGCCCACGCCGACGCCTTGCACCCAGCCGTGGCCGAACTGCGCGTGGAAAACATCGTGCCCAGGACGAAACCGGTCGGCCCTGGCCGGGGGCGCGGCGGCCAGGGTGGCTCCCCAGGTCTGGTGCTCGGGGCTGTTTTCGGAGTCCTCGGAGAAGAACAGCGCCAACTGCTCTTCCTCTGTCAGACTGGCGAAACCCACGCCGAGCAGGCGGATCGAGCCAATGCCCTCCGGATCGGGGGCCAAGGACAACGCCGTGCCCACCAGCGCTTGTTTGTCGAGCGTGCCTTGCGGCAACGTCGCCGACCGGGTCATCGTGCGCCAGTCGCCGGTGCGGATCTTCACGGTCACCCTGCGCGCGGCTTTGCCCGACGCGACGAGCCTGGTGATCGCGCGCTCGGCGAGCAACTGCACCTCGCGGCGCACGGCGGCCTCGGTGAGCAGGTCGGTCTCGTACGTCGTCTCCACACTGATCTGCTTGGCCTCGGCGCGCGGCGCGACGTGGCGCTGGTCGACACCCTGCGCGAGCTGCCACAACGCTTGGCCTATCGTCCAGGTCAGCTCGGCCCGTTCGAACACCGACCGCGCCCCGTCGATGGAAAGCTCCGCCAAATCGCCGATCCGCTCGACGCCCTGTTCGGCGAGCTTGCCCCGGAGCACCCGCCCCACCCCCCACAGTTTTCCGACCGGCAGCTCGGCGAGGAAGTCCCGCTCCGTGCCAGGGGCGACCACGAGTTGGCCCGCGGGTTTGGCGAGCCCGGACGCGATTTTGGCGAGTTGTTTGCCCGAGCCCGCCCCCACCGACAACGTCAGCCCGGTCCGCTCCAGCACTGCGGCCCGCAACTGCCCGCAGAACCTCTCGACGTCCCCGACGCTCGTCATGTCTGCGGCGACCCCGAACGCCTCGTCCACCGAGAGTTGTTCGAGCACCGGCAGAAAGCCTTCCAAAACAGTGAACACTGCTTCCGAGAACTGCCGGTAGAGGCTGAACCTCGGCGGCAAAACCACCGCCCTCGGGCCGATGAGGCGCTTGGCCTCACCCATCGGCATCGCGGATCGCGCCCCGAAAGCCCGCGCCTCGTAGCTCGCGCCCGCCACCACGCCTCGCAGTCCGACACCGCCGACCAGCACGGGCCTGCCTCGCAGGGTGGGCCGCGTCAATTGCTCGACCGAGGTGAAGAACGCGTCGAGATCGACGTGCACAACCCATCGCGCTCGGCTCATCTCACGAGGATAAGCGCTCGGCCTGACGGCCAAGGCCGATGCGGCGGGCCATGTCTTCGCGTTCGGCGAGCTCAGGCCTTCGACATCTCCGAATGCACACGAGCGCCCGAGCGCACGTCGAATTCGACGGCCAGTATTTCTTTCGCGATCCACGCTTGATGCCGCAACGCCCACGCGTGCGCGTCCTCGGGAACGGTGAAAGCCACTTTGACCCGGTCGGAGACGTCGAATCCCAGCTCTTTGCGCTGGTTCTGCAACTCTCGGATGCGGTCCGCCGCCCAGCCCCGCGACTGCAGCGCCTCGTCCAGCTCGGTGTCGAGCACAACGAGGCCTTGCGCTTCGCCGGAGCCGATCGCCTGGGTGCGGTCGGCGGCCGAGGGGACGAGCGTCCTGGTGAACTCGCTCGGCAGAAGCTCCACGCCGCCAGCGGCGATGTTCTCGGCATTGGCGGTCCAGTCCCCGGCTTTGACCGCCTTGATCGCCTGCTGCACCGCGCCGCCGAGACGAGGCCCGGCCGCGCGCGCGTTCACCGCGACCTCCCAACGGCCATGCTCGGCCACATCGGGAGTGAGCAGCACCTCGTCGACGTTCACCTCAGCCTGCACCAGCGCCGCGTACGGGGCGAGGAACTCGGCCCCAGGGCCGGCGACGGTGAGCGAGCGCAGCGGCTGGCGCACGCGCAGGCCCGTGGCCTTGCGCAGGGAGAGCCCGGCGGCGCACACTTCGCGCACCCGGTCCATCGCCGCGACCAGCTCCGGGTCGCCCGGCAGGCTGGACGCGTCCGGCCAATCGGCGAGATGCACGGAGCGCTGGCCGGTGAGGCCCTTCCAGATCACCTCGCTGACCAGCGGCAGCAACGGGGCCGCGAGCCGACAGGCGACCTCCAGCACGGTGTGCAGCGTGTTGATCGCGGCCGCGTCCTCGGACCAGAAGCGCTCGCGGGAGCGGCGCACATACCAGTTCGTGAGCACCTCGCAGAAGTCGCGGAAGGCCTCGCACGCGCACGCCACGTCCAAGCCCTCCAGGGACTCGGTCATGGTCTCGACGGTCTGACGCAGCCGGGCGAGTATGTAGCGGTCCAGCACATGCGTGGAGTCCGTGCGCCACTGGCCGGACTCGAACGCGTACAAGCGCAGGAAGCTGTAGGTGTTCCACAACGGCAACAACGCCTGGCGCACCCCGTCGCGGATGCCTTGCTGGCTGACGACGAGGTTGCCGCCGCGCAGGATCGGCGAGGCCATCAAATACCAGCGCATCGCGTCCGCGCCGTCGCGGTCGAAGACCTCTTGGATGTCCGGGTAGTTGCCTTTGGATTTGCTCATCTTCTGGCCGTCGTCGCCCAGGATGATGCCGTGCGCGATGCCGCGCGTGAAGGCGGGCGAGTCGAACAAGGCTGTCGCGAGCACATGCAGGCTGTAGAACCAGCCCCGCGTCTGGCCGTTGTATTCGACGAGGAAGTCCGCCGGGTAGTGGGACGAGAACCAATCCTGGTTCTCGAACGGGTAATGCGCCTGGGCGTAGGGCATCGAGCCCGACTCGAACCAGCAGTCCAAGACCTCGGGGACGCGGCGCATTGTCGATCGTCCGGTCGGATCGTCCGGGTTGGGCCGGGTCAGCTCGTCGATCATCGGGCGGTGCAGGTCGGTGGGGCGCACGCCGAAGTCCCGCTCCAGTTCGTCCAGCGAGCCGTACACGTCGGTCCTCGGGTAGGCGGGGTCGTCGGAGACCCACACCGGCACCGGGGAGCCCCAGTACCGGTTGCGGCTGATATTCCAGTCCCTGGCGCCTTCGAGCCATTTTCCGAACTGCCCGTCTCGGATGTGTTCGGGGTTCCAGGCGAGCGACTTGTTGAGCTCGACCATCCGGTCGCGGAAGTCGGCGACCTTCACATACCAAGCTTCCACGGCCATGTAGATGAGCGGTTTGCCCGAACGCCACGAGTGCGGGTAGGAGTGCTCGATGGTCTCATGGCGCAACAACAGGCCAGCGGCTTTGAGGTCCTTGATGACGACCGGGTTCGCGTCGAAGACCTGCATGCCCTCGTAGGGCGGCACGAGCGAGGTGAACTTGCCGCCAGGGTCCAACGGCTGGACCGGCTCGATCCCCTGCGACTTGGCGAATTCGAAGTCCTCTTCGCCGAAGGCCGGGGCCAGGTGCACGACCCCTGTGCCGGACTCGGTGGTGACGTAGTCGGCCGCCAGCACGCGGAACGAGTTCGGCCAGTCGCGGAAAAAAGTGAACGGCGGGGTGTAGGCGAGGCCGACGAGCTCGGAGCCCGTGTGCGTGGAAAGCACCTCGGGCTCGTCGCCGAGCTCGCGCGCGTAGTGACCGACCCGCGCCTCGGCCAACAGGTACCGCTCGCCGTCCTGTCCGCGCACATGCGTGTAACGGGTCTCGGGATGCACGGCTATCGCGAGGTTGGAGGGCAACGTCCACGGGGTGGTCGTCCAGATCAACGCCCGCGCTCCGGACAGCGGGCCGTCGCAGACCAGCGGCATCGCCACGGTCACGGCGGGGTCTTGGCGCATCCGGTACGAATCGTCGAGACGCGCCTCCAACGCCGACAACGGCGTCTGCTCGTACCAGCTGTACGGCCCGACCCGGTAGCCCTTGTAGATGAGGCCCTTGTCGTAGAGCTGCTTGAACGCCCACATCACCGACTCCATGTAGGAGAGGTCCAGTGTGCGGTAGTCCTGCTCGAAATCCACCCAGCGCGCCTGGCGGCGGACATACCTGCGCCATTCGAGGGAGTACTTGAGCACAGACTCGCGGCAGTACTCGTTGAACGTGTCGAGCCCCATAGTCTCGATCTGGCTCTTGTCCGTGATGCCGAGCTGCTTCTCAGCTTCCATTTCCGCGGGCAGGCCATGACAGTCCCAGCCGAACCTGCGGTCGACGCGCTTGCCGCGCATCGTCTGGAACCGAGGGATCAAGTCTTTGACGTAGCCGGTGAGCAGGTGCCCGTAGTGCGGCAGGCCGTTGGCGAACGGCGGCCCCTCGTAGAACACGTACTCGGCTTCGCCCTCCCGCGCGGCAAGCGAGGCGGCGAAGGTGTCGTCCGCATCCCAAAAGTCGAGGACCGCCTGCTCGAAGGCGGGGAATTCGGCGGCCCCCGCGCCGCTCGTCAAATCTGTTTTGGGATACGCGGGGGCCCGCTCCGCGCCCGTTGACGGCACAGACGCGAGGCCCACCGCCGAAGACTCTGTTTCTCGCATTGGTCCATTATCCATTCGGCCGCCAGGGTTTTTTCCGCTCTGCCCCGGCCGCTGCAGCACAAGCTGCGCGCATTCCACAGCCATGAGCACGAAAGCCGCCGCGCTGAGAGCCACCGCCGCAGCAGCCCACCACGGGCTCTTGGTGCTGGCCGCCATCCCCAACGCGACGAACGCCAGCAGGGCCAGCGGGGCGACCGCAATGAGCAGCTTGTTCAACTACCCGTTTTGTTGGGGCTGATGTTGCTGCGGGTAGTTGCTCTCCTGGTCGGAGCCGGAGCGCGAGCCGAGATCGGTCAGCATGCTCTGCAAGTGGTCGCGCAGCCTGCTCCGGTAGTCCTTCTCGAAGGTGCGCAGCTCGTCGACCCGGCCCTCCAAAGAATTCTTGAGCTGGCTGATCTGCCCGATTTGCTCGGCGTGCGCCCGTTCGGCCTCGGCGCGCAGGTTCTGGGCGTGCTCGTTGGCCTGCCGCAGTTTCGCCTCGGCTTGGGACTGCGCCTCGGACAGCAGCGCCTCGTGCTTGGCGCGGCCCTCGCCCACAATGCTCTCCGCGGTCTGGCTCGCTTGGGCGACAAGCTGCTCGTGCTTCTCGTTCGCCTCGGACAACAGCCGCTCGCGCTCTGCTTTGGCCTCGGCGAGGACCCGGTCGCGCTCTGCTTTGGCCTCGGCGAGGATCTGGTCGGCGGTCTCCTGCGCCCGGACCAAGACGCGGCCCGCCTGGTTCGCGAGCTCGCCGGGGGCGGACTGGTCGTCGGCAGGCCCGACGAAGCTGGCGGCCTGCGCGCCGCCGCCCTGCGACTGCAGCGCCTCCACTTGGCTCTCGAGCTCACTCACCCTCGCTTTGAGGGCGGTGTTCTCCTCGACGTTCGCCGCGAGGGTCACTTCGACGAGGTCGAGAAAGGTGTCGACCTCCTCCTCGCTGTAACCGCGCTGCGGGAAGGCGGGACGGGTGAAAGCCACATTGTGCACGTCGGCTGGTGTCAGCTGCATCGGAACGTTGGTCCTCGAATCTTGCTCAGGTTGTTGCACTGCCAGGTGGCAGCCATCTTGTCACATCAGCGACAAGGTTCCCAGCGATCATAGCCAGATTGTTATGCTCTGTCACTTCTGTGCTGTTCTGAACCACCACTCACCTGCGGCGAGACAGTCACTCGTCTGCGACGAAGATCGTCACCGCAGGTCGGAGCGGGGAAGAATGGCCTGTCTGCGCGGCGCGGGCGGCGAACTCGCCCAGCAAACGCTCCGACTCCGCTTGTGCCTGCGTGAGCAGCTGCCGGATGACATGGCGCGGCAAAAGCAACAACGACACCGGGTCCGCCCCCGGCTCGACCGGCGGAAACCCGCCAGCAGCGTTCGTCGCCCCGGCCGGCCGCTGGGCATTCTGCGCCTCGAGCTCGGCCACTCTGGCCTCGAGTTTGACGATGTCGTCCCGGTAGAGCCGCACCGATTCCTCAAGGAGGTCGACGAAAACGTCCACGTCCTCCGGGTTGTAACCCTGGAAACCCTCTGGCGGGGACCCGAAAGCTATGTTGTGCACGTCCTCGGGGGTCAAGCGCATACCCGTACTCCATTCTTGCAACCAGCGCTGCTGAAACCAACACCGCGCACTCCGACGGCGCCCATCACGACACCAACCGCAAAGCGATCAGCACCACAAACATCAACACCATCAACGAGATGTCCACCCGGACGGCCCCGATAGTGGTGTTGGGGATGATCCTGCGGAAAAACCGCACCGGCGGATCCGTCACCATGAACACCAACTCCAAGACGACGACCAGGACTCCCTTCGGCCGCCAGTCCGGAGAGAAGCTCTGCACGAGTTCCACCACGCTACGAACGATCAGCAGGAGCCAGAAAGCGGCTAAGAGCGATCGAAGGACGACCAGCACCAAATCCATGGCACCAACATATCAGCGGTGGTTGTAGAAACCCGCCTCAGCGATCCGGCGGCGCTCCTCCGGGCTCACGTCCACATCTGCGGGCGACAGCAAGAACACCTTGGTCGCCACCTTGTCGAAGGACCCGCGCAAGGCGAACGCGAGACCTGCGGCGAAATCGACCAGACGCTTCGCGTCGGCGTTGTCCATCTGCACCAAATCCATGATCACCGGCGATCCGTCGCGGAAGCGCTCCCCGATCGTGCGGGCCTCGCTGTAATCCTTCGGACGCAACGTGGTGATCTTTGAGAGCGCGCCCGCCTCCTCGTACGCGGAGGGACGACGGTAATCCAAGTCATAGCGCTCATGCCCGCGGCGGGCGGCCAGCGTGCCGACGACGGCGCGGGAAGCGCCCCGGCCCGCGATGGCGGGCTCGTACTCGCCGCCCGGGGGGAGGTGCCCCCACTCGTACGCGGGCTCGTAGTCCGCGTAGTCCTCGCGGTACCGGCGGGCCCTGGGGGCCAGCTGGCGCTCGTCCTCAAGGTACTCGTCCTCGTACGCGTCAGCTGGCATCATGCCGAAATAGGCCTTGACCTTTTGGAGCGCGCTCATACCCTGCCTTCCAGATTGGAATAGTTGCTAGGGCGAGGGTATCGGCCTGGAGCCCAAAATTGCGGCACCGACACGCACACATGACGATCCGGCCGCTATTGCCGTCTCGAAATCGCCCGACATGCCCGCCGAAAGGGCCGTCGCGTCCGGATGCGCGGCTTTGAGCGCGGCGTGTAGCGCCGCCAACGCCGCGAAGGCCTGGGCGGGGTCCGCGCCGAGCGGCGGAATCGCCATCAGCCCCTTGAGCCGCAAATTCGAAGCCGCCTCGACCTGGTCGGCCAGTTCGAAGACGCGCTCGGCCGCCGCGCCGCTCCTCTTCTCATCCCCGTCCAGGCTCACTTGGACGAGGACGTCGAGTGGCTGAGCGGTCTTCTCAAACGCGGCGACCAGCCGCGAATCGTCCACCGACTGCACCACATGGGCCCACGAGGCGATGGATTTCGCCTTGTTGCGCTGGATCTGGCCGATCATGTGCCAGCGCGCTTGCGGGGCGGCTTCGGCGAGCTGGGCGGCTTTCGCCCGCGCCTCCTGGTCCCTGGACTCGCCGAACTCTCGGCAGCCGAGCTCGTACAGCAACGCCACATCGCTCGCCGGGAAAAACTTGGTCACCACCACAAGCGTCACTTCGCAGGCGTCGCGGCCAGACTTCGCGCACGCCGACGCGATCCGCTCCCGCACCTGTTCGAGGCGCCCGGCGAGTTCAGTCCGACGGTCCATCAGCCATCCAAATCAACGTGGCGAAACGCTCCCAGTCTCCTCTGCGATGGCTGAAGTGCGACGATTCGCCGATTGTGCACACCTCGCTCGATTCGACCGACCGGACGCCGCAGTCCCGCAACTGACGGGCCAGCCCACTGCGAAGATCGAGCCCCGCCGCGCCCGTCTCGGTGACGCACGCGCTGCCCGGCAGCGCCGCCTCGACCTCGTCTCGCATCTGCGCGGGCACCTCGTACCGGGCGCCGCTCGCGCACGGCCCGAGGGAAACCTCGATCCTGGACGGGTCGGCGCCGAGACCGGCCATCGCGGCCACCAGCCCGCGAGCGATCCCGCCCTGCGCGCCGCGCCGACCGGCGTGCGCCGCCCCGATCACTCCCGCATGCGCGTCACGCGCGAGCACCGGGACGCAATCGGCGGTCAGGACGGCCAGGACGACACCGGGGAGGTTCGTCACCACGCCATCGGTCTGCGGGATGGTGATCGGGCCGTCGGACGCGGGCCACAACTCGTCCACCACAGCGACAGCGGCGCTGTGGATTTGGCCGAGCCAGACAAAACGAGACTCGGGAACGCCGGTCTTGTCGGCCACAAGAGACCGGCCGTCGCCAGCCGCCCCCGCCGCAACGCTCATATTGCCGTGGGAGCGATTCGTGGTCAGCGAACGGACAGTAGGCACTCGTCGAGGTCAGCGACGCATGAAAGGAGGCACGTCCACATCGTCTTCGCCCTCGTCGGTCACCACGCGGTGGCCGTTGGCAGAGCTGACCGCAGCAGGGGCGAGGACCTCTTCGGAAGCCGGGGCGAAGTCGTCGCCGAAGACATTCGAGGGCCTCGGCTGCGCCTTGGCCTGTTGCGCGTTCTGCCGGAAACGGGAGGAATCGATCGGACGGGCCTTGGGGGAGCCGCCGTCGAAACCGGCCGCGATGACCGTGACCCGGACTTCGTCGCCCAGAGAGTCGTCGATCACCGTGCCGAAGATGATGTTCGCGTCCACATGCGCGGCCTCTTGGATCAGCGAGGCCGCTTCGTTGATTTCGAACAGGCCGACGTCCGAGCCGCCCGCGATGGAGATGAGCACGCCGTGCGCGCCTTCCATCGAGGCTTCCAGGAGCGGGGAATTGATCGCGAGCTCCGCGGCTTTCAGCGCACGCCCCTCGCCCCGCGCCGAGCCGATGCCCATCAGAGCGCTGCCCGCGCCGGACATGACGCCGCGCACGTCGGCGAAGTCCACATTGATCAGGCCCGGGGTCGTGATCAGGTCGGTGATGCCCTGGACGCCGTTCAACAGCACCTCGTCCGCGCTGCGGAACGCGTCCATGAGGCTCACGCCCATGTCCCCGATCTGCAGGAGCCGGTCGTTCGGGATGACCACGAGGGTGTCGCAAGACTCGCGCAGCGCGGCGATGCCGGTCTCGGCCTGCGCGCCACGCCGCTTGCCCTCGAAGGAGAACGGCCTGGTCACAACGCCCACGGTGAGCGCGCCCAATTTGCGCGCGATGGACGCGACCACCGGCGCCGCCCCCGTGCCGGTGCCGCCGCCTTCGCCAGCGGTCACGAACACCATGTCCGCGCCGCGCAGCAGCTCTTCGATCTCTTCTTTCGCGTCCTCGGCAGCACGGCGGCCCATCTCGGGGTCGGCTCCGGCGCCGAGGCCTCGGGTGGACTCGCGGCCGATGTCGAGCTTCACGTCGGCGTCGCTCATCAACAGCGCTTGCGCGTCCGTGTTGATCGCGATGAACTCCACGCCCTTGAGCCCCTGCTCGATCATCCGGTTCACGGCGTTGACCCCGCCGCCGCCAATCCCGACGACCTTCAGCACTGCGAGGTAGTTGTGCTGGGATGTCATGCGCTCTCCATCTTTGTCTGCGTCTTGTCCATACGATGTCTCGTCCGAGCCGGCGCGGCCCCTTTCGGCATACGCTGACGCTAAGCGTCGTCCTCTCGAATCACGCTCAGGCGCGCCGTCGTGTCTCACTTTCATCACCTTGGGAAGTGGCGCTTTCGCAACACGAGCCACATTGGTGTATTCACGCCACACACGCCTGTGGCTTGGGAGCGCGATGGCTCATTGCATAAAGTTCCCGACACCCCGCCAAGACGTCACTTCGGGGGTTTGCCGGCAAGGGCGCCGCCGTCGCGGGTGATGATGTCGGCCACGGGATAACCCGCGCCCAGCCCGTCGCGCCCGTAGTAGGGGCTCGTGCAGCTTATAGCGAACTCGTGGTTGTGATTGATTATCAGCTCTACACCGTAGCGGTCCGTTGTGATGTAACCCGCGTAGCGCTCATAAGCGCTCTTTGCGGCTTTTGCGGGTGTGATCGCTTGTGCGTGCGCTGACCAGTAGGCGAGGGCTTTGTCGTACAGCTCTTCGACGGGGAGCGAGTTCGGGGGGTATTGCGCCCAGTAACTGACCGAGAAGGAGTAGAGCTGGTTCGGCGCGTCGTCCCCGAACACCGGGACGCTTGCCACTCCGCTGCATCCCGCGTCGCCGGGTTTGCCGCCCGGCCCATAGTAGGCGTAGCAGAAGCCTTCTGGCATGCCTTGGAGCGAGTCCTTGACGATGCTGGCGATGTGCTCTTTCGCCTTGGCCTCGGTCAGGCCGGGAAGGGGCTTCTTGTCCGACACCGCTTCTCCGCTCATGACGTTCACGATCTTGCGCTCTTCCATAGGCTCGACGTCCAACCTGCTTTATGCGCGTAAAGCCCCCACGTCAATAAACGGAACGCCCGCAGACTGGCCGATCAGGACCGCGCCGACAAACCCCGAGAGCAAGAGCGCCGCCGCGCCGACGCCGTGCCATATCCTGGCATCGCGTTTGCCGAATGCGTAACGCGCAACCCCAACGAGCATAAGCAGGAGCCCGCCGCAGAACACGACTGCGGAGACCACCAGTCCCGCTGTCCCGAGCGCGGCGTTACAGCGATGGCCAGCCCCGCAAGAGTCGTAGCCCATGACCGCTGCGCCGAGAATATACAAGTCCCAGAGCCCGGCAAGCCCAGCGAAGAACACTACGGCCAAGGCGGACATGAACACGCTGCCCCAGCTCGGAAGCTCCTCGCCCTCATCTTCTTCGATTTCTTCGATAGCGCCTGAACTCTGTCCCGATGCACTAGTCATCGCGTCGGAGACGCGCTCGGGTCTTGATAGATCATGTCGTCGCGTGTGATGAGCGTGGGGGAAGGTATGAAGTCGCCCCGAGTTTTGTCTCCCTTGAAGCAGGGGGAGCTGCCCTCGAACATCACGGGGTACTGGTCGTCAGACTCGACATGAAGGACATAGCCGTCCGGGGCGGTGCCGAACCTGTTGGGCTTGTTGAAGCCTTCGCGCTCCTCGACTCGCCAGCCCCAGCTTTTCCAAATCTCCCCGATCTTGACGACCAAAGCGAGGTTGTCGGCGCCAGGCGGGACCAGAATGATGCGGTCATCGTGATATTTAGCGGGGTCGTCGGGGTTGTTGAGGGTTCCCAGGTCGTCGCAGGGGGTTACGGTCACGCTAGCCCCTCCATACCTCGTGTTGTCGAGGGCGTATCCGTCGGGGAGTTCGCGCAGGGTCTTCTGGTAATACCTGTATACCGCGTCTTGGGCCTGCCGTGTTGTGGTGGGCATGGGCTCCATCGGGGCTCCTTTCACATTCGGCCGCGGGCTGTCGTCGTGCCGTGTGCTTGACGCAAGTCTGCCGCATCCGGTCGAAGCGAGAAGGAGCGCGCAGAACAACGCCGAGGTCTTGAGAAATATCTTGCTAGTCATGGGTGACTCCGCTGTTCCCGTCGTGTCCGATCAAGAAACGCTGTGACTGCGCAGAGGAGGGCATCATGGTTCATCGCGGGTTATCGTTGTGGGCACGGGAACATCATCGTGACGGAAGCGCGGGGAGAAACAAGGCGTATCTCCAGTAAAAGACGGTGGATAACCAGCAAATCGGGAGGGCCTGATTTCAATGCTCAAGATGTAGCCATCGGGAGAGGTTCCTACCCTATTCGGTTTCTCGGAATTTTCCCGTTCCTCAACACGCCATCCCCATGAGCGCCATACATCTCCGGTTTTTCTTACTAGGTCCGCAAAATCTGTTTTCTCCGCGACCTGCATATCACGGCTATCGTAGTAGTGAATAGGGGAGTTTTCCGAGTCGATCCGGTCGTCGCAGGTATCTACACCACCTCCTGCGCCGCCATATCGCGTGTTGTCGAGAGCAATTATCGTAGGCACCGCTTGAAGAGTGCGGCGCATATATGCGTATAGAGTTTCCTGCGCCTGTTGCCGGGTTAGTTCTTTATTCATTGGTGACCCTCCTGATGCTATAGGACCCTGGCCATCGGCATGTTCCATAGAGCTTGTGCCTGAGTTTGAGCATCCTGTCAACATTGTCAAAGCGGCAACAATCAGGACGGAGGCATTACATGCGTTCAGCGCATGTCGCTTGTGTTGACTCATCATTCATGCTCCGGTTCTTGTCCGTCGATGATTTTGCCGATGTTCTTCAAGCCTTCACTGCCTGGTTCGAAGTAGCTGCTGTGCGCGTCAATGCTGAGGCCAGTTCCGTACCCGTCTGGCCCCGGGGCGGTTTTGAACTTGGTGACGTCGGTCCACGTGTGGGGGTCAACGCCGAGGGGGTGGACGCCGACGCCGTCCCCGGCGTTGGCCACTTTGATGATGTCGTTTTCCGCGAGCGCGTCGAAGACCCTCGCGTTGGGGTTGAGGTTGAGTTCGCTGGCGCTTGCGGCGAACGCTCCTGGGGAGCCGACCTGTATCACCGCGTCTGCGTCGAGGTGGTTTCCCTCGGTGGCGGCAGCGCTGCCATCAGGATAGCGGCCAGCGTCACGTCCACAGCAGCCCACGCCCTGCTGCCGCTCGGGACCGATGGGCGGTGAGCAGTTCGACGGGCTCTCATTTCGGCGGCTCCCCGAAAGCGCTCGCCCCGTTCTTGGTGATCGTCTCGGGCATGTAACCATTGTCGTTGGGGTCGTAGGCGTAGTACGGGGTAGACCAGGTTGTTGACAAGGCGTGGTTCTGGTTCACGGCGAGGTCGAAGCTGTAGTGGTCGGCTGTCGCGAAGCTCGCGTCCCGCAGATAATCGCTGACCCCGGTTTTCGGTGGAATGTGGGGCGGATCGGTAGTATGCGCGTGCGCGGTCCAGTAGGCGGCGAGCTTGTCGAACGCCTCCTCCGCAGTGCCCTCCGGGTAATGCACCCAGTACGTGACGAGAGTATTATAGGGACTCTCTTTCGGGTCGCCGTAGTCATTGACTTTGCCACTTCGGGCAGCGCGAAACCCTGAATCGCCGGGGTGATCGCCGATGGCGTAGTACGCGTAGGACCAGCCGTCCGGGAAGTCCTTTAAAGACTCTTGCAAGTACGAGATAACTCTCGCCCTCGCCTGATCAGCGGTCAAACCTGGCAGCGGCTTCTTGGCCATCGGCCCTCCGTTCATGGCGTGGTCGATCTGATGGTTCACCCAACCGCATCCGCCAGTTGCCATGATCGCGGCGAGCGCGAGCGCGAGGTGCCGTTTCTTGGTCATTGCTTGGGCCTGCTGATGATTGTGCCCATCGTCCTCAGGGCGGTGTCTTTGCCAGGGGTGTTATCCCAGTACTCGCTGTGCGCGTGCGCATAATCGAAGGGGTCCAGGGGGTTGGGCGGGTGCGGGTCCACGGGGATGATCTGGCTTTTGGGCAGGTTGAAGTCGGAGCCGGTGGGCGCGGGACCGAGCGGTGCGTCCCCGAACGGCCCCAGGCCAGTGCCGGGGAGCGCGGGGATGGGAATCCCGAAGGGGCCGTGTACGACCGGGGCGTGCTCGGAGAGGGGCACGGGGTCGTACTTGTCAGCGGCTGCCCAGGTGTGGTCGGCGGCTTGGGAAGGGGGCACACCGGTCAAGCTGAGGTCGCTGGGCGATTGCATCTCGACCCCCGGCGAGCCCATATAGATCACCTCGTCCGCGTTCAACGTCCGCCCGTGCGACGCCGCCTCCCCGACGACGGTGGAGCCGTAGGAATGACCGACCACGGTGGCGTGCGCGGGATCGCCCTCGTGCGTGGCCCGCAGACCGTCCTGGAAACGGTCCAGCAGCGGCGCACCCGCCTCCGCGCCCGCTGGCGAGGAGGGGTTGTTCTCGCCCACCCAGTCCGGCGCGTCGTAGCCGAACCAGGCGATCACCGACGTCCCGTCCTTCGGAGAACCGGCCTTCACGGCAGAATCAAACATGCGGTCGATGCGCGACATGTCGCCGGGGAGGTGGTCGGCGTGCTCCCCGGTGCCGGGGACGAACGTCGCGGTGTTCGTCGCCGTGTCCGGGTTCCCGGCGCTGACCACGACGTGCCTGCCGTCCTGGTCGTGTTGCAGCAGGTAGCGGTGCTGACCTGTGATCTCGTTGCCGTTGGGGTCCAACACGGGTTTGAGGGCGTTCTGCAAATCAAGGCTCTTCTGCAAGTCCGTGTGCGCTGCGTCGGCCCGTTTCTTCCATTCCAGCCACTCGCGGCCCTCGCTGGTCCACGGATCGTGAGGCGCGTGGTCGAGTTTCCAGTCTTTGTGCTCGTCCATGATCCGCTGGAGGTTCTGTTTCTTCTCGTCCGTCTCTCGCTCGAACGTGGCCCGATTGTACTTGTCCTTGTCCACCGCCGGAATCCCGTCCAAGTCCCCGATATGCGGATGCCTCCGGTGCATCTCGTACTTCTCCTCGTCGGTCAACTTGCCCCACTGGTAGCGCAGGATGAAAGGATTGTCCGGGACCGCCCCGGACGCCATGCCCTCCACCGCCTCCTTGGCGTCCCTACTCGGGTCGTACGGGGTGTAGGGGTGTCCGTTCGCGTCCAACGCGAGCCCGGAGAAGTCCACCGCGTGGCGGATCTGCTGCCCCAACTGCGCGTCAAGGCTCTCGAACTGCCCCACCAACGCCTTGACGTCCTCGGTGAGCTGAAAGGCCCTGGCCTGCAAGAGCTGCACAAGCTCCCACGGGACACCCGGCAATGGTTTGACGTGGACGGTGAAGTCGTCGGCCACCTCGAACGGGTCGCCGCAGTCATACGACCTCGACCCGTCCTCGGACTGGAAGAACATCGGCATGCCCTCGACCTCCGCGACCTTCCCCAGAATCTTCCCCTTGGCCTCGGAGAGGTGCCCCTGGGTGAGGTTGGCGATGCTCATCGCGTTGAGCAGAACCATTTGTTCTTTCCTGTGGGTGCCCTCGAAACCTGCGGCGCGGTCGTGCAACGCGTCCGCAGCAGCCCCCGTCCACCTGCCCGTGCTCTGCTGCACCAAGCCCTCCGCGAAACCTTGGGAGCGCTCCTCGGCCACCTGCGCCTGCTTGCTCAGAATATCGGCGGCTCTGGTGAACATGGCGGGGTCGAACCGCTCCAGCCTCGAACGAGTCAATGCGGCGCTCATACGCCCACCCCGGACTCTTCGATCAACGCCGCGCCGTCCTCGTCGGTCGCGCCGATCTGGTCCGCGCCGCTGACCACCGAATGGCCGAGCCATTCGTACCCGTCCGCGCACCGGCCGCAATACTCGCGGTAGTTGTCCGCCACAGCCACAAAAGCCTCCGCCGCGTCGAAACCCGCCCCGGCCTCCAACACGCCCCGAAGCGCGCCAGGCGTCGGGTCCGAACGGATCACACCCGCCCGGTCCAACGTCGCCCGCCCAGCCTTGCGAGCGTCCTCCACGTTCAGCTCCACAACTACCGCCGCCCTTCCCGCAACCTCTTCGACTCGGCCTCGCGTCGGCGCATCTCCAACGCGGCCTCACCCGAGTACACCGAGAAACGAGCACGCCCGACCTGAACAACGCCGTCGCGCTTGACCGGAGGCAGAGAAGCACGAAGCGCCTCCGCGCGTTGCCGCGCCAACGCCTCCTGGTCCGCGTCGTCTTCGTCCATGCGCCCGAACTGCCGCTCGGGCGGGCGCAAATCGACATACGCCCGCCGCTGCCCGCGATGCAACGCCATACGCCCGTCTCCTCATGCTTATTCGATATCGCCGCATGGCGATTCGGCGCTGTTGTGGGCTCGATCATACAGCACGGTTGCGGCCGTATTTGAGCCGACCCGAACAATTCGAGTCTTCACTATTCCTGCTGATTGTGACTACTTGCGCCCTGACTTCAAGCATGAGGGGGTGTCTTCGACCAGACAAACCCTCCGCTGGTGAGCCGCCGCGTCCTGCGAGGCTTCGACCCGCAAGCGTTCCGCCGTGCTCGGCTGGCCTACAGGCGCAAGGGCATCAGCCCACAAGACCTCGGCAGGCTTTCGGATGTGGGAGAGTCCACGATTTGGGCATGGGAGAACGGCACCCGCGCGCCGAACATCGACACGCTCGCCAGAGCCGCCGCTGTGCTCGGCGTTCCCCTCTCGCGAATCGTGCGAATACCGCCGCGCAAGCGGACCCTGGCGGACCTAAGAAATCTCGCCGGATTCACACAGCCCCAGCTGGCGAAAGCGGTGGGCATGACCACGACAGCGCTCTCAAAGCTCGAACGCGCCGAGACGCACCTGACCGCCGCACGCGCGCAAGCCCTCGCCCCGCTGCTCGCCGTGAGCACGGAAGAGGTCCACGCCGCATGGCAACGAGCCCGCGACCGCCCACCCGGCACACCGGCCTAGACGACAGGAGCCGAAGGCGGGCCGCGCAGGACCGCACATCGCGCGACTCTGTCAGAGCGCGCCGATAACATCGGTCTGCATGAGGTCTTTTTCCTTTGACGACGGGCGGAAAGCGGCGGTCGCGGCTGGCGCGACCGTGTTCTTCTGGGCTTCGGCGTTCGTCGCGATCCGAGCTGCGGGCAGGCAGTACGATCCTGGAGCCCTCGCGCTGGGCAGGCTCGGGATCGCGACGCTGGTCCTGCTGCCGGTCTGGGCGATCCGACGCGAAGGGCTGCCCGCGCGAAAAGCCTGGCCTGGGATCGTGGCAAGCGGCCTGCTCTGGTTCGGCCTGTACATGGTGGCGCTGAACCAGGGCGAGCGCCTCGTGGACGCGGGCACTGCCGCGATGCTGGTGAACGTGGCCCCGATCCTCGCCGTGCTCCTCGCCGGATGGCTGCTCAAAGAGGCCTTGACATGCAACATTGCGCTCGGCCTCGCGGTCGCGTTCCTCGGAACAGTCCTTGTGGGGCTGGCGACCGGCGGCCTCCGAAGCACGACCTCGTGGGACGGCGTCTGGCTCTGCCTGCTCGCGGCGTTGTGCTACGCGGTGCTACGCGCTCGGCATGGTGCTCCAAAAGCCCGCGCTGCGCCACGCCTCCTCGCTGCAAGTCACCACGTTCAGCTGCCTTGTCGGCGCGCTCGCCTGCCTGCCGTTCGCGAGCCAGCTGTGGGCGCAAACCTCTCGAGCGCCGCTTTCCGTGACCGCGAACATTGTCTACCTCGGTGTTTTTCCGACCGCGCTCGGCTTTCTGACCTGGGGCTACGCCCTCTCCCGGACGCACACGGCGAAACTCGCGGCCACCACGTACGCCGTGCCGTTCCTGGTCGTCCTGCTCAGCTGGGCGCTGCTCGGGGAAGTCCCGAACGCCTTCGCCGTCCTGGGCGGCGTCCTCTGTCTGAGCGGCGTGGCCCTCGCCCGCTCCCCACGCGCACAGCCCCCGGTCAGTTCGCCAACACCGGCGTGTTCGGGCTCGACACATTGTAGGTCTGCGCCGGTTGAGTGAGCAGGGCCAAGGCCACCTGCGCCTTGCGCGGGACGTCTTTGCTCGACCCGAAGACGACGACGCGCCCGTCCCCCAACGTGACGGACACCTCGATCTCGCTCTTCGCGTCGACTTGCGCGACTTGGGCGCGCAGCTCGTCCGGCAGTTGCGAGAGCACCGCGAGCGCCGCGGCCGTGGCCGGGTCCTTCGGGGACGGCCGGGCCACAACGAGTTTCGCGGACCCTTCCGGCGGCGTGGGAATGGTGGAGAAATCCACCCCTGTCTTGTCCACAAGGTGCGCGCCGTCCGGGCCGTCCACATACGCGACCGGCGTCCGCTCGACAAGCTCCACGCGCAACGTGTGCGGGAACTCTCGGCCCACACGCGCGCTCGCGACCACGCGAATCCCTTCGACGCGGGCTGTGGACTCGTCCAAGTCCACTCGCATGAGCGGCTCGCCCGGGGTGAGGGCGAGACGGCGCACCACTTCTTCTTTCGTGACCGTCGTGTTGCCGGTCACGACGATGGAGCGCAACGCGAACCACTGGCTGAAATACCCGGCCCACACCCCGACGCCGCCCGCGACGACCACGAGGACCACCACAGTGGTGAGCCCCCACGCCCGCAACCAGCCGGTCACGCTTCGCGCCCCGCGACAGCGTCGAGAATCTCACCGCCGAGCAACGTCACATCGCCCGCGCCCATCGTGATGACCACGTCTCCGGGCTTGGCCAAAGACGCCGCGGTCTGCGCAACAGACGAGAACATCGGCACGAACCGGGCCGGGACCGCGCGCACTTGGTCCGCGATCAGCGCGCCGGTGATCCCCGCTTCCGGTTTCTCCCGCGCCCCGTAGACGTCGAGGACCAAGACTTCGTCCGCGGCTTCGAGCGCGGCGGCGAACTCCGTGGCGAACAGCCGGGTGCGTGAGTACATGTGCGGCTGGAAGACCACGACCAACCGGCCCGAGCACGAGCCGTCCGGGTCGGTGACCAGGGCCCGCGCCCCGGCGAGCGTCGCAGCCACTTCGGTGGGATGGTGGGCGTAGTCGTCAAAGACCCGCACGCCCCGCTCGGCCCCTTTGAGCTGGAACCGCCTGCGGACTCCGGTGAAGGCGGACACGCCGCTGATCGCCCCGTCGAGGCTCGCGCCCGCGAAGACGGCGGCGAGCACCGCCCCGAGGGCGTTGCGCGCCATATGCCTGCCCGGCACGCCGATCGAGAACACGCGCTCGCCGCCCGGCTCGAACACGACCGTCAGCCGGGCCCCCTCGCCGTGCGGCGACCAGTCGGCGAGGCGAGCCGCGAGAAGCACACCCGCCGGGGCCTGGTTGGAGCCGTAGCCGAGCACCCGCGTCCCGGCGGCCGCGGCGCGCGATCCCAACGCCGCGGCGCCCGGATCGTCCACGTCCACAATGAGCGACCCGCCCGGAGCGATCTGCCGGACGAACTGGTCGAACACGGCGACATACGCCTCCGAGGAGCCGAAATGGTCGAGATGGTCCGCCTCGACGTTCGTCACCACAGCGGCGTCCGGTTGGTAGCGCAAGAGCGACCCGTCGCTCTCGTCCGCCTCGGCCACGAACGCGTTGCCGCTGCCCTGGTGCGCGTTCGTGCCTGCCTCGCCCAATTCCCCGCCGACCGCGAAGGACGGGTCGAGCCCCGCCTGTTGCAGCGCGGCGACCGTCAGAGACGTGGTGGTGGTTTTCCCGTGGGTGCCCGAAACAAGGACCCGCGTGCTGCCCTCCATCAGCGCCGCGAGCACTTGCGGGCGGTAGAGGACCGGCACGCCGCGCTTGCGCGCCTCGACGAGCTCCGGGTTGTCCTCCGGGATCGCGGCCTGGCTGACCACGACGGCTGTCGGCCCGCCGTCCAAGAAGTCCAAGGCGCGGGCGTCGTGCCCGACGAGCACCTGCGCGCCCCTGGCGCGCAGGTCGGTGATCGCGCGGCTGTCTTTGAGGTCCGAGCCGGACACCCCCGCGCCTCGGGCCAAGAGAATCCTGGCGACGGCGGACATGCCAGCGCCGCCGATCCCGACAAAATGGACTCGGCTCAGATCATCCACGACGGGCTCCCTCGGCCAATGCCAACACCGCGCGCACGATCACCTCGGCCGTGTCGTGGCTTCCTGCCCGCAGGGCCGATTCGGCCATCCTCGCGAGCGCTCCCTGTCCTGTTCCGCGCTGCTCGCAGAGCAGGCCGCGCACGATCTCGCCGAGCCGGTCAGCGGTCAGCTCGGCCTCGGGGACCAAGAGACCGCCGCCCGCCGCCACCAAATCCAAGGCGTTGAGCGCCTGCTCGCCATTGCCGTGCGGCAAGGGGACGAAGACCGAAGGCAGGCCGACGGCGGAAACTTCGGCGACAGTCATCGCGCCGGACCTGCACAACGCGAGGTCCGCAGCGGCGTAGGCGAGGTCCATCCGGGTGAGGTAGTCCACGACGACGTGGCGCACCCTGCCCTCGAAGGCGCTGGAGGGTTCCGCGGAAAGCGTCTGATTCGGGCCCTTCGCATGAAGGATTTGCACACCGGCAGCTGTGATCCGGGCCGAAGCCGCGACGACGGCCTCGTTCAAGGCGCGCGCGCCTTGCGAGCCGCCGAACACGAGGAGCGTCGGAGCGTGCGGGTCCAAACCGAAATGCTCCCTGGCGCTGGCGCGCGAGGCAGCGCGGTCCAGCTGGGCGATCTGCTGGCGCACCGGGACGCCGACCGGCGTCCCCCCTTTGAGCCTCGTCTGACCTGAAGCGGTGAACACCTGGTCGGCGAACCTGGCTCCGAGCCGGTTCGCGATTCCCGCCTTGGCGTTTGCCTCATGCACGACAATCGGGATTTTGCGCCGCCGCGCGGCGAGATACGCCGGCACCGCGACGTACCCGCCGAAGCCCACCAGCACGTCCGCCTGCACCCGGTCCAAGACGCTCGCTGCCGCCCGCACCGCGCCCGCGAGCCGGGACGGCACAGTCGCCAGGTCTCGGGAGGGTTTGCGCGGCAACGGCACCGCCGGGACCAGCTCCAGCGGATACCCTCGGGCTGGCACGAGGGCGCCTTCAAGCCCCCGAGGGGTGCCCAGCGCGGTCACGAGCGCCTGCGGCCGGGCCTGTTTGATCGTGTCGGCGACGGCGAGGGCGGGCTCGATGTGCCCAGCTGTCCCGCCGCCCGCGACAACGACGCTCAACCTGCCCGTCATCGCCCGGAACTCCGGGGCCGTCGGCTTTGTGGCGCGGACGCGCGCGCAGCGGAAGCCCGTCGCGGCTGCCGCGCGGGATCGGCGTCCCGAGCCGCCTGCGGGCTCTGGCGCTTCGCCCGGGGCCGTCGCGGCGCGGCACCGCCGCCGGAGGGCCGCTCCGCTGCTCCTCTGCCGCGCGCGGGAGACTGCGCGCGAGCGCCTTGGCCGCGCAACAGCCTCGCCTGGTAGGGCCGGACCGGCTCGGGCAGCGGCAACCGCAAGAACCGCGAGACTCGCCCGGGCGGCGCGGCGCGCAACGCGCTGACCGCGTCCGGCTCATGACGGGCCGCGTTCGCCAAAATCCCGAGCATCAAAAGCGTCACCGCGATCGAGGAGCCGCCTGCGGACACCAGCGGCAACTGCACGCCGGTCACGGGCAAAAGACCGGTCACATAGCCGACATTGATGAGCATTTGGCCCAACAGCAGCGTCGTGACGCTGGCCGCGTAGAGCCGCAAGAAGGGGTCGAGGGAGCGCTGGGCGATCCGCAGCCCCACATAGGCGAACGCGCCGAAGAGCGACAGGACGAGCAAGCAGCCGATGAGCCCGAGCTCCTCGCCGATGATCGCGAAAATGAAGTCGTTGTGCGCGTTGGGCACGTACTGGTACTTTTGCCTGCTCTGTCCGAGGCCTTTGCCGAACCACTCCCCCGCCGCCAGCGACAATCTCGCCTGCCGGGGCTGGTAGTCGGAGCCGAGCGGGTCGGCGGACTTGCCGAACAGGGTGAGCACGCGCGCGGCCCGGTAGCTCGCCGAAACCGCCAGAACCGCCGCCGCGACGACACCGACGACGGCCACCGACGCGAACACTTTGAGCGACAAACCCGAGTACCACAGGAGCGCCGCCACGATGAGGGCGAGCGACACGGCGGTGGACAGGTTCGGCTCCAAGACGATGAGCACGCACATCACCGTGGAGACAGGGATGAGCGGGACCAAATAATCGCGCAGCACAGCGGTCTCGCGCCGCCGGGAGGCGAGCACATGCGCGCCCCACACCGCCAGCGCGAGCTTCGCGAGCTCGGACGGCTGCACGGAGACCCCGGCGACTTCGAACCAGCGCCGCGCGCCCATGATCTTCACGCCGACCCCGGGCACCAGCACCAACGCGAGCGAGACGACCGCGACCACCATGCAGGGGAACGCGAGCGTGCGCAGCATACGCGGGGAGACGCGCAGCGCGAGGGCGAAAAGCATCACGCCCAGCACCACATACATCAGCTGCTGCCAGAACTTGGAATACGGGTCTTCGCCGTGGGCCACCGCTTCGGGTGCAGAAGCGGAAAGCACCATGATGAGGCCGAAGACGGACAGGAGCGCCGTGATCGTGATGACGAGGTGGTAGGAGGCCAAGGGGCGCGACAGCCAGGCGCCGACGCCGCCTTTGACGACGGCCCGCGCCGAAGCGGCAAGGGCGGGGTCCGGCATGGTCGCGGTCACCCGGACAACACCCCCCGCGCCGCGTCGGCGAAAAGCTTCCCCCGCTGGGCGTAGCCGGTGAACTGGTCGAGCGACGCGGCGGCAGGCGCGAGCAGGACCACATCGCCGGGGCGCGCATGGCGGGCGGCGTGCGCCACGGCGGCGCGCATGAGTTCCGCTGCGTCGTCAAACATGCCCCCATCGTCCCTGTTTTCCACGACAACGACGGGGACTTGCGGGGCGTGTCGCCGCAAAGCGTCCGCGAGAACACACTTGTCCTGGCCGAAGAGCACGACAGCCCGCAGCCGAGGCGCCACGCGCTCGACGAGGATGTCGACCTGCGCGCCTTTGAGCTGTCCGCCCGCGAGCCACACCACATTCTGATGCGCTTGAATGGCATTGAGCGCGGCATGCGGATTGGTCGCTTTCGAATCGTCCCGATACTCGACGCCGCCGTGTTCGGCCACGATTTCGCCTCGGTGCGCGCCAGGCGAGAAGGCCCGCAGCCCCGCCGCGACCGCCTCGGGGCTCGCCCCCCACGCCCGAGCGAGCGCGGCCGCGGCCAACGCGTCCGCTAGTCCGGCCGGGCCCGCGGGGCGGATCTGCTCGGCAGGAAGGAGCGCAACAGAGCCGAAGGCGCGGTCCACGAGCATGCCGCCGACGATTCCGAGCTCCCCCGCTGCGGGTTCCCCGAGCCGGAACCCGACTCGGCGGCCAGGGACTTCGAGCGCGGCGCACACGGGGTCGTCGAGGTTCACCACACCGATCTGGCCGCCCAACGCCCGCGCTTTCGCCTCGGTGTACGCGGCCATGCTGCCGTGCCAGTCGATGTGGTCTTCGGCGATGTTGAGCACCACCCCGGCCAAGGGCCGGATCGACGGGGCCCGGCTGAGCTGGAACGAGGACAGCTCGACCGCCAGGGTGCGAGCAGGGCCGAGCACCGCGGCGGCCACCGGGTGCCCGATGTTCCCGCAGGCCACCGCGGGCTCCGCAGCGGCGAGGAGGATCGATTCGAGCATGGAGGTGGTCGTGGTCTTGCCATTGGTCCCTGTCACCACGAGCCACCGCTTCGAGCGCTCGCCGATCTGCCAGGCCAACTCCGCGTCGCCCCACACGGGGACTCCCGCCGCGGCCGCGGCGCTCGGGATCGCAGCGGTGTTCGGGACGCCTGGGCTGACCACGACGAGGTCGTGTTCGGGCACGAGCGCGAGCGCGTCCTGTTCGCCGATGTCGGCGATCGCCGTGTTCTGATCGCTCACCAGCACGCGCGCCCCGACCGAACGAAGCGCCTCGGCGCAGGCCGTGCCCGCGACCCCGGCCCCGGCGACCAAAACCTTTTTGCCGGCAAGGTCAGGCATGGGCGTGGGAGACCCATTCCGCGTAGAAGAGCGCGAGCCCTGCCGCGCTGCTGAGGGCGGCCAAAATCCAGAACCGGACAATCACCGTGGTCTCCCGCCAACCAGCGAGTTCGAAATGATGGTGGAACGGGGCCATGCGGAAAGCCCGCCTGCCGGTGGTCCGGAAAACCGCGATCTGAATCACCACCGAAGCCGCTTCGGCGACGAAGAGCGCCCCGATCACCACCATGAGCAGCTCGGTCTGGGTGGTGACGGACAGCCCGGCGAGGAAGCCGCCGAGCGAGAGCGAGCCGGTGTCGCCCATGAAGATTTTGGCGGGCGCAGTGTTCCACCAGAGGAAGCCGACGCAGGCCCCCGCGCCCGCCGCCGCGAGGACGGCGAGGTCCATCGGGTCCCGAACGTCATAACAGCCCGTGGCCGCGACGCGTCCGCAGGCGTTCTGGTACTGCCAGACAGAGATGACTGTGTAGGTGGCGAGGGCCATCGCCATGCTGCCCGCCGCAAGCCCGTCCAAGCCGTCCGTGAAGTTCACCGCGTTCGACCACGCGGAGACCAAAAGGAAGCAGAACACCACGAACGCGAGGGCGCCGAAACTGATCGTGGTGAAATCCCGCACATAGGAGAGGTTGACCGTGCCGGGCGTGCGGCCGAGGCGGTCGGGGAATTGCAGGACGAGCCAACTGAAGGTCAGCGACGCGACGAGCTGCCCGATCAGCTTCGCGGATTTTGTGAGGCCCAGATTGCGGCGTTTGCGCAATTTGATGAAGTCGTCGAGGAAGCCGACGACAGCGAGCACAGTCACCAAGAAGAGGACGATGAGCGCCGAAACAGACACCGGCGGCAGGTGGAAAGCAGAGCCGAACAAGTGCGAGCCGAAGTAGCCGAGCCAAATCGCGGCGACGATCGCCACCCCGCCCATGGACGGGGTGCCACGTTTGGCCTGGTGGCTCTGCGGGCCGTCCACGCGGATCTCTTGGCCGAAGCCCTGCCGGGAGAAGATCCGGACCAGCCACGGGGTCAGGAGGATGCTGACGGCCATCGCGATGCCAGCAGCGAAGATAATCTCGCTCATAAGGGCTCAGATCTTGCCACACCACAGGGCACCCGCGCGACAGAACGCGGCGCCAGCAGCGCCGAAACACCATCCCCGGCCATCACAGCCCGGACCCCGCCGCATCAGAGGGCCTCGGCTCGAGGAGCGCCTCCGCGACCTGCCAAAGCCCTTCGGACTGTGAGGCCTTCACCAGCACCACGTCGCGCGGGCCCAGCTCGGCGGCGACCAGACGCGCCGCCGACTGCCAATCCGGGACCAACACGGCCTCCCCGCTCCACGAGCCTTCGAGCACCGCGCCGGTGTGCAGGGCTTTCGCCGAACGGGAGTCGCCGACCACGACGAGCCGGTCGACCGAAAGACGGACCACGAACCTGCCGAGCTGATCGTGCAAGACAATGGAGTCGTCGCCGAGCTCGCCCATCTGCCCGAGCACAGCCCAGCTGGCCCCGCCGCACTGATGCGCCATGCCGACCAACGCCCGAAGGCCCGCGCGCATCGACTCCGGGTTGGCGTTGTACGAGTCGTTCACGACCACCACGCCGTCGGCGCGCTCGGCAACTTGCATCCGGCGCGGCGAAGCCGCCTGCGCCGCCGAAAGCGCCTCTGCTGTCTGAGCAGGCGACAACCCGCACTCCGCGGCCACCGCCGCGGCCGCCAAGGCGTTGTGCGCCTGATGCTCGCCATGCACCCGCAACGTCACCGGAGCGTCGCCCTGCGGCGTGATGAGGGTGAAGCTCGCGCGAGAAAGAGGGTCGAGCCGGACATCGGCCGCGCGGACGTCGGCGCTCTCCGCCATGCCGTAGCGCACCACCCGCGCGCGGGTCCGAGAAGCCATGGCCGACACCAGCGGGTCGTCCGCGTTGAGCACAGCCACCCCGCCGTCATCGGCGCAGGGCAAAGCCTCGACAAGCTCGCCCTTGGCGATGGCGATGTTCTCCCGAGAGCCGAACACGCCGAGGTGCGCGGAGCCGACGCCAAGCACGACGCCGATTCTGGGTTGGGCGATCTGCGCGAGTTCGGCGATATGCCCAATAGTGCGGGCAGCGAGCTCTAACACGAGGAACCGCGTGTCTTGGTCCGCGCGCAGGACCGTCCACGGGTGGCCGAGCTCATTGTTGAAGCTGCCCGGAGGCCCGACTGTGGCGCCCCGCGTCGCAAGGACCTGCGTGACAAGGTCTTTGGTGGAGGTCTTCCCGCTCGAACCGGTGATCCCGACGACCGTGAGCCCGCGCGCCACGAGCGCCTGGGCGTTGGCCTTCGCCAATGCGGCGAGAGCGGCCAGCGCGAGACGGCGGGACTCCTGCGGGCCGGTCGGGTACGGCCCCGCGCCCAGGACGACCGTTGGCACGTCGAGCGGATCGCTGGACAACGTCGCGACCGCTCCCGCCGCGTGCGCGGCGGCGGCGTGCGACCGGCCGTCGGTGCGCTCGCCGGGAACGGCGAGGAACAACCCGCCGGGGACGACCTTGCGGGAATCATGCTCCAGAGGGGCTGTCACGAGCTGTTCTGGGTCGGGGACCTGATGCAGCTTCCCGCCGACCGCCGCAGCGACCTGGCGCAGGGTCCATGGGATCATCCGCGCTCCCGAATCGCCCGGGCCAGAATCTCCCTGTCATCGAAGTGGCTCTTCACACCGTTGACCTCCTGATACGTCTCATGCCCCTTGCCCGCCACCAGCACTGTGTCCCCGGCACGCGCCCAACGGACCGCGCGCGCGATGGCCTCGGCCCTGCTGGCGACCTCCCACACCTCGGCGCGGGAGGAGCCCTGCGCTCCGGCCAACACCTGCGCGCGGATCGCAGCGGGATCCTCGGAGCGCGGGTTGTCGTCGGTCACAACGACCAGCTCGGCCCCGCTGGCGCTCACCTCGCCCATCATCGGGCGCTTGCCTTGGTCCCGGTCGCCGCCCGCGCCGACCACGACCGCGATCCTCCCCGCAGTGTGCTCGCGCAACGCCTGGAGCACCTTCGCGAGCGACTCCGGCTTGTGCGCGTAATCCACAACGGCGAGGAAGTCTTGGCCCGCCTGGACCCGCTCCAGCCTGCCCGGCACCGCGATATCCGCCCAGCCGCGCACCAGCTCCTCCGTGACGCGCACACCCGTCGCCTCGGCCAACCCCACTGCGAGGACAGCGTTCGCGGCATTGTGGCGGCCGAGCAGGCCGAGACGGAACGCGAACTGGCGTTCCCGCGGGCCCCGGACGAGGACCTGCTGCGCGCCGAGCTCGTCTTCGCGCCGTTCGAGCACGGCCCAATCGGCCGCCTCGTCGCCGGTCGCGACCGTGACGCTCCCCCGCGCCACACGGCTCATCCGCTGCCCCCAGGAATCGTCCACACAGATCACCGCCCGCCGAGCGGCGACCGAGGAACCTGGTTGGAACAGCTTCGCCTTCGCCTGGAAATACGACTCCATGTCGCCGTGGTGGTCGAGGTGGTCGTGGGAGAGGTTCGTGAACCCGCCTGCCGCGAACCGGGTCCCGTCCACCCTCCCGAAATCCAAGGCGTGGCTCGAGACCTCCATGAGGACGACCTCGACGCCCGCCTCCGCCATGACGGCGAGCAGGCTTTGCGTCTGCGGCGCTTCGGGCGTGGTGAACGAGCTTGCGACGCTCTGACTGCCGATTCGCGTCTCAACGGTGCCGATGACGCCTGTGGCGCGGCCCGCCGCGCGGAAGAGCGATTCCAGAAGGTACGTCGTGGTGGTTTTCCCCGCCGTCCCGGTGACCCCGACGACGGTCAGTCGAGCGGACGGGTCGCCATAGACCAACGCGCAGAGCGCGCCGAGGCTGGCCCTGGGCGCGGCAGCGACCAGCACGGCCATCGCGTCTGTGCCGCCGAGGCAGGCGGCTCCGGCTTCGTCGGTGAGCACAGCGGCCGCGCCCCGCTCTTGGGCGACGGAGATGAAGTTCGCGCCGTGCGTCCTCGCCCCCGGCAGCGCCACAAAAAGATCGCCCGGCTCGACGGACTGCGCGGCCTGGGCGACCCCGCGAACACGTCCGCGCTCGTCGCCCGCGAGGACAACCGCCCCGGCGACATCAGCGAGCTCGCTGATCGCAGCACCAGGATGGCGCTTTGGACGCAGCTCGGCCGACACACTCACCCTGGCAGGGTAGCAGCCGCCCCAGGCCTTGGCGGCGAAGCGAATCGGCGCTCGGAGGACTCGGCGGCCCAAGGCAGGCGGCGCGGCGCCGGGTCAGCGGTACTCTGGCCGCAGCATGTCCCTGAGCGAGGAAAGCGGGATATGGGCCTCGATCATCGCCGATCCGGGCTCGCCGCTGCGCACCTGCGGCATATACAGCACCAGCTCGTCCGCGCTCACCACGAACACCGGGTAGCTGCCCGGGTTCAACAACCCGCCGGGGTCGAAGTCTTCCGCTCGCAACGGCGGCTGGTTCTCCCCGGCGCGGACCTCGTTGACCGGCTCCAACTGGCTCTGCACAGTCGGGCGGGCGAGCCGGGCGAGGTCGGACAGAGCCCGCTCGCCCGATTGGAACAGGTCGGGCAGGGCCAGCGCCCTGCCCTTGGCCGCGTCGAAGGTGAAGCTGGTGAGCTCCTCAACCGGGTATTTTGCGTTGCCGGTGTAATAAATGTTCGAGAACAGCACCGATGTGAGCGCGGGCGGGTGCTCGAACTGCCGGTAGCGCAGGGTCGCCCCGCCATCCGTCGCCCTGGGGTCGTCTGTGACTTTGGAGAACCTGGCGATGAAGTCTTTGAGGTATTTCTGCAGCGCAGAGCCAGAAGCCCCGCTTTCCACGAGGTCCGCGGGGTAACGCGCCTCCAGCACCGTCTTGGTCTGATTGGCGTTGACCACCACTTTCCCGCAAAACTGCTCGCCGACGCTCCAATTCCCGCCGAGCTGGGCGCAGACGTCGGCGGGCGCGGCCGAAGCGCTCGGGCAGTGCGGCACGAAAACGGCCGCGAGCGCGCCCGACCACCGGAGGAAAGAGCCCGCTCGAGGCGGCAATCGGGCGACAAACACAGGCAACAGAATAGTCTCGGACATCTACCCCTATGCGCCAGCTCGCCGTTTCGAGGCATATGGCAAAGTAAAGCTGTGAGCACTGACCCTGCCAATGACACCTCCGAATTCCGCGTCGAGCACGACACCATGGGTGAAGTCCTCGTCCCGAAAGCCGCTCTCTGGCGCGCGCAAACCCAACGCGCCGTCGAGAACTTCCCCATCTCCGGCATCACCCTCGAGCGCGCGCAAATCCGAGCGCTGGGCCTGCTCAAAGCCGCATGCGCCAAGGTGAACCTGGAACTGGGCGTCCTGCCGGAGAACCTCGCGAACCCCATCATCGCCGCGGCTGAGGAGATCGCCGAGGGCAAACACGACGACCAATTCCCCATTGACGTGTTCCAGACCGGTTCGGGCACGAGTTCCAACATGAACGCCAACGAGGTCATCGCCTCCTTGGCCGCCAAAGCCGGAACAACCGTGCATCCCAACGACCATGTGAACGCTTCGCAGTCCTCGAACGACACGTTCCCGACTGCGACCCACCTGGCCGCTTCTGAGGTCGCGGTCCGCGACCTGCTGCCCGCTTTGGAGCATCTGCACAACTCGCTGAACGAGAAAGCCGAAGCCTGGTCGCTCGAGGTCAAATCAGGCCGCACCCACCTCATGGACGCCGTGCCGGTGACCTTGGGCCAGGAGTTCTCCGGTTACGCGCGACAGGTGGAGAACGGCGTCAAACGCGTCATCGCCACGCTGCCCCGGTTGGGCGAGCTCGCCATCGGCGGCACCGCCGTGGGCACCGGCCTGAACGCTCCGGACGGTTTTGGCGGCAAAGTGGTCGAGGTGCTGCGCGAACGCACCGGCCTCACCGCGTTGTCCGAAGCGGTGAACCATTTCGAGGCGCAGGCCGCGAGGGACGCGCTCGTGGAGACTTCCGGCGCGCTGCGCACGGTCGCAGTGTCCCTCACCAAGATCGCGAACGACATCCGTTGGCTCGGCTCCGGGCCGCTCACCGGGCTCGGCGAGATCCAGTTGCCAGATCTGCAACCGGGCAGCTCCATCATGCCGGGCAAGGTCAACCCCGTGATCCCCGAAGCAGTGCTGCAAGTCGCGGCGCAGGTGGTCGGAAACGACGCGACGATCGCCTGGGCCGGCTCGCAAGGCTCCTTCGAGCTCAACGTTTCGATCCCGGTCATGGCGCACAACGTGTTGGAGAGCCTGCACTTGCTGAGCAACGTCTCGCGCATCTTCGCCGACAAGTGCGTCAAGGGCCTGGTCGCGAACACAGAGCGGTTGCGCCACCTGGCCGAGGCTTCGCCTTCGATCGTCACGCCGCTCAACAGCGCGATCGGCTACGAAGAAGCCGCCGCCGTCGCCAAAGAAGCGCTCAAGCACGGCAAAACCATCCGCCAAGCGGTTTTGGACCGAGGCCTCGTGCCGGAAAAGATCACCGAAGAAGAGCTGGACAAGCGCCTCGACGTGCTCGCCATGGCGAAGGTGCGGCCGAAGGGCTGAGCGCGAGCCGCCGCGCCCTTCGGCGCAAACTCCGCCGCGTGGCGCTGGGACAGGATCCGGCGCGCTTGGCCGCCCGAGTCCTCTTTGCCCGGCTCAGCCCTGCTTGGCCGGGTCGAGCTGGCCCGAGTCGCGGTCCCAGTACCGATGGCCCGGTTTCGGCCCGGCTCCGGTCTTCGCCCGGATCAGCCGGTCGACAGTGACGAGGACATAGCCCTGCCGTTTCAGCCATGGCACGGCCTCGGCCATCGCTCGGACCGTGCCCTCGTGCACGTCGTGCAAGAGGAACACCGCGCCAGGCTGCGCGTACTGATGCACTGCGGCCACGGTCAGCTCCGGCTGGGCGCTGTGCTCCCAGTCGTAGGCGACAACGTTCCAAAGGATCTCGGACAGGCCCAGCTCGCCCTCGATTTTCAGGATGTCCGGGGTGGACAGCCCTGCGGGCGGGCGATAGACCGTTGCTGTGACCCCCGTCGCCTTCTGCAACGCATCCACAGCTTTGACCAGCTGTTGACGCGCTTCGGGAAGCGATTGCAGCGTCATATACGGGTGGCTCCAGGTGTGGACGCCCACCAGCATGCCGGCTTTGACGACATTGCGGGACCAATCCGGATGTTCTGCGATGCGCTCCCCGATCTCAAAAAACGTGGCTTTCGCGTGGTAGGACTGCAAGATCCAGAGGAGCTTGGAGGTGTACGGGCCAGGGCCGTCGTCAAAGGTGAGCGCGACACACCGCACCTTGTTGCAGTCCGCCGTGTCAGGATCGATGTCGTTCGCCGCGCGTCCTGACGCGTTTCCGGCTTCCGGCAGCGTCAGGACACCCGCGACCAATGCGATCGGCAGCGCCCAGCGCAGCACGCGCATCAGGCGCGCGGCGAACCAATCCCGGCTAGCCGACACCGTCGTCGAGGAGGCGTGTGGCGAGGGCGGCCACCGGGCTGCGCTCGGAGCGGGTCAACGTCATATGCGCGAACAGCTCTTCGCCCTTGAGCCGTTCCACCACTGCGGCGATGCCGTCGCGACGGCCGACCCGCAAAGAGTCGCGCTGCGCCACATCGTGCAAGAGGAAGATCCGGCTGCCTTCGCCGAGGCGGGTGATGGCGGTGAGGATCGTGGAGCGCTCCAAGTTCTGCGCCTCGTCCAAAAGGACGATGGTCTGCGGCCCCAGGGTGCGGCCCCGGATGTGCGTGAGCGGCAGGATCTCCAGCAAACCGCGCGAGCGGACTTCGTCGATCACCTCTTCCGAGGTGATCGACCGCAGCGCGTCGATCACCGCCGCGCTCCACGGGTTCATCTTCTCTTCCTCGTTGCCGGGGAGGTAGCCGAGGTCCTGGCCGCCCACCGCGATGATCGGCCGGAAGACGATGATCCGTTTCGCGGTGCGCCGCTCCAGGACCGCTTCGAGCGCGGCGGCGAGCGCCAACACCGACTTGCCGGTGCCCGCGGGGCCGCCGAGCGAGACGATGCCGATCTCATTGTCCAGCAGGTGCGAGAGGGCGATCCGCTGCTCGGCAGAACGCCCGTGCAGCCCGAAGGCGTCCTGGTCGCCCCGGACCAGGTGGATCTCTTTGTCCCTGCCGACCCTCCCGAGCGCGGTGGCGCGCGAGGCGGTCAGCACGACGCCGGTGTTCACATGCAGATCGTGGGTGGCCGCGACCTGGCCGTTTTTATACAGCTGGTCGAGTTCGTCGTCGGTGATGGCGAGCTCCGAAAGACCGGTGAAGCCGCTGTCCGGCACCTGCTCGTGCAAGTACTCCTGAGCAGGGATGCCGAGGCCGCCGTGGGACAACAGCCGCAACGGGAGGTCCTTCGAGACCACCGCGACGTCCTCGCCGGCTCGGCGCAGCGCGTCGGCGACAGACAAAATGCGGGTGTCGTTGGAGCGCTCGGCGCGAATCGCGTCCGGCAAAGCCGAAGAGTCCACATGGTTGATCTCGATGCGGACAGTCCCGCCCTCTTCATTGACCGCAACCCCGTGGCGCAGATCGGCTCCGGGCTGGCAGCGAAGCGCTTCGAGCATCCGAAGGACTGTGCGAGCGTTGTGGCCGAGCACAGGATCATGGCGTTTGGCCTCAAGCTCTTTGATGACCACGATCGGCAGCACGACATTGTGCTCGGCGAAACGGGTCAGAGCACCCGGATCGGAGAGCAGCACGCTGGTGTCGATCACATAGGTCTTGAGCGATCCGGGCCCGGTCTGGCTCATATAGCTCCTTATTGGTTGCGCCGGATTTACTTTCTCATTGGTTGCGCCGGATTTACTTTCTCGCCGCGTACTCCCGCAGGAAGGACGCTGCTTCAAGGCCAGCATCGCTGAGGCCGTCGGTGATGTCGAGGATCCCCCACTCGGCAAGCGCCGAAACATTCGACGCGCGCTGGGTGGCCTCGCTGTGCACGCCCGCGTCGGCGAGCTGGGAAAGCTGGTGTTCGAAGTCGTCGATGTCGCTGCCGATGATCTCGGAGCCCGCTTCCCGCAGATGCGCGGCGAAGGCGATGACGAGCTGGTCCGGCGAGACTTCCAGGCCTCTGCGGATGACTTTCGCGAAAAATGCGGCGTGGTGCACCTCGTCCTCAGCGATGCGTTGGAGCAGCTGTTCGAGCACTGGCTCCTCTTCGGAGGCCTTGGCCATCGAACGGGCCAAGTCCAGGGTGGCCCGCTCATGCAGCGCGGCGAACGCCAACGTCTGCAACGGGGTGCCGCCTGGGTAATCCACGCCCTTCCAGACATGGGCCAGGCGGCGCTTCTCCAAGAGGACCGGGTCCGTCGCGCCGGTCACCACGAGGTAATCGCGCAGGGCGATGGCGTGCGCGCCCTCTTCCGAAGTCCATTGGCCGATCCACTTCTCCCAGCCCTCGCGCAAATGCATGTGGCTGGTGAAGATGCGGTTGTAGGAAGGCAAGTTGTCCTTGTCCAGGAGCAGCAGGTCCAGACCGGCGACAATCGGTTCGGCGAGCTTGACCCTGGACGGGTCCCAGTCCTTCCCGCCGAGGAAGGCGAAAGTCTGGCCCTCCTCCCACGGGATGTAGTCGTGGAAGAACCATTCCTCTGTGGCCTCGAGGTGCTCGCGGTAAGCATCGGGAAGAACGTCCCGAAGCTCCCGCAGCAGTTTGCGCTCAAGCAGGTCGGTCGTCGTGAATGTACTCAGTGCTGTGCTCTCCGTCGTGCAATTGTCATCTGGTCGCCAGCGGCCTGCGCCGCCTCCGGCTTTTCGCTTCTGCCTTTGCGTGAGCCGAGCATAGCCCTCAGGCCTCAGCGAGAGGGCCGAAGCGCTCGCCACGGCGAGTCTACCAGCCTTGCTCAGTCGCTGAACTTCCAACGCTCCAGGTCCGGGTAGAGCGGGAAGTCGTTCGCCAAGCGCTTGACCCGCGCGGACAAAGCGTCCACATCCGCGGTTGCGGTGAGCGCGCCCGCGATGATGTCGCCGACCTCGGCGAACTCGGCGGCGCCGAAGCCTCGGGTGGCAAGGGCCGAGGTGCCGATCCGGACGCCCGACGGGTTGAGCGGCGGCCGAGGGTCGAACGGCACCGCGTTGCGGTTGACGGTGATGCCGATCTCGTGCAGTTTGTCCTCCGCGTCCTGGCCGGAGAGCTGCGAGTCGCGCAGATCCACGAGCACGAGGTGCACGTCGGTGCCGCCGGTCAGCACAGAGACCCCGGCGGCCTTCGCGTCGGGCGCGCCGAGGCGCTCGGCGATGATCCGGGCCCCCTCGACGGTGCGCTGCTGGCGCTCGGCGAACTCCGGCGTGCCCGCGACCTTCAACGCGACCGCCTTGGCGGCGACGACGTGCATGAGCGGCCCGCCTTGCTGTCCGGGGAAGACCGAGGAGTTCAACGACTTGGCGTGCTCGGATTTGGCGAGGATGAGGCCGGAGCGCGGCCCGCCGAGAGTTTTATGGACTGTCGTCGAGACTACTTCCGCGTGGGGCACCGGCGAGGGGTGCAGTCCCGCGGCGACCAGCCCGGCGAAGTGGGCCATGTCGACCCACAGTCGCGCGCCGACCTCTTCGGCGATCTGCGCGAACGCCGCGAAGTCCTGTTGCCGCGGATACGCGGACCACCCCGCGATCAGCACCTTCGGGCGGACTTCCAGGGCGCGGGCGCGCACCTGGTCCATGTCGATCAGGTGGGTCGCGGGGTCCACGCCGTAGAAGTTCGCCTGGTAAAGCTTGCCGGAGAAATTCAGGCGCATCCCGTGGGTGAGATGGCCGCCGTGCGCCAGGTCGAGACCGAGGATCGCGTCGCCAGGTGTGGCCAAAGTCATAAGGACTGCCGCGTTGGCTTGGGCCCCAGAATGCGGCTGGACATTCGCGAATTCCGCACCGAACAGCGCTTTTGCGCGATCACGGGCGAGATCTTCGACAACATCGACATGCTCGCAACCGCCGTAGTAACGCCGCCCCGGGTAGCCCTCGGCGTACTTGTTGGTGAGCACGGAGCCCTGCGCTTGCAGCACTGCCCTCGGCACGAAGTTCTCGGAAGCGATCATCTCCAGCGTGTCCCGCTGACGAGCCAATTCGCCGTCAACAACAGCCGCGACCTCGGGGTCGAGCTCGGAGAGCGAGGCGGTGAAGGCGTCCACGCCGGTTTTTGGTTGGGCTGGGGTGCTCATGGCTCCACTCCTTTGTCAGGCCCCTCACGCGGGCTCGCACAGTCTACCGCCCCGACAACCCCCGCCCGGCACGAGAGGAGCAAACTAGAGGGCGTGATCGCACGAACTGCCGAGCTTTCGTTCAAAGCGCTCCCGAAAGGCGTCTCCCAGGCCGGGCCGTTCGTCGAATTCGACCGCACCGCGTGGCGCGCCCTGCGGGAAGCGACGCCGCAAGTGCTCACCCAGGAGGACCTGACCAGTCTTCGCGGCATCCGCGAGCACCTCGACCTCGAAGAAGTCGAGGAGGTCTATTTGCCGCTCACCCGTCTCATCCACCTTCGGGTGGCTTCCAGCGCCCAGCACTTCGCGGCGATGTCCACCTTCCTGGGCGAGCAGGCGTCGCTCAAGAAGGTGCCCTTCGTGATCGGCGTCGCGGGTTCGGTCGCAGTGGGCAAATCCACAACCGCCCGCGTGCTCGCCACCCTGCTCGCCCGCTCGGAAGGCAACCCGAAAGTGGACTTGGTGACCACGGACGGATTCCTCATGCCCAACGCGGAACTCGCCCGACGCGGGCTCACCGCCCGCAAAGGCTTCCCCGAAAGCTACGACCGGCGCGCGCTTTTGCGGTTCGTCGTCGACGTGAAATCAGGGGTGCCCGAGGTCTGCGCCCCCGTGTACTCCCACGTTCTCTACGACATCGTGCCCGGAGCCGCGCACACCGTGCGCAGCCCGGACATCCTGGTCGTCGAAGGGCTCAACGTGCTCCAGGCGGGGCATCGGCTCATGCTCTCGGACCTGTTCGACTTCTCGATCTACGTGGACGCGCGGACCCAGGACATCGAGTCCTGGTACGTGGACCGGTTCCTCGCCCTGCGCGGGACCGTGTTCTCCGACCCCCGCTCGCACTTCCACCACTACGCGGGACTCTCCGACGCCGAGGCGGTGGACGAGGCTCGACAGGTCTGGCGGACCATCAACGAGCCGAACCTGGTGGAGAACATCCTGCCCACCCGGCCGAGGGCAACGCTCGTCCTGCGCAAAGACGCGGACCACTCGGTGGACCGGGTGCTGTTGCGCAAGCTGTAGCGGCGCTCAGGCCGGTTCCTCGCTCAGGCCCGTTTCTTGTACTGGACAGAACAAAGGCCTTTCATGGTTTGTTCTGCGACGACCTCGCCGTCCACGGTGATGCGGCAGGTGTAGGCGCTGCTGCGCCCCGCGCCGCCGGTCCATGAGTTCCACGCCTCCGGGCCCTTGATGATCCCCCCGTCGTCCGTCATCGAGTTGTCCAAATCCATCCCATCAGTCGAGATGGCGGTCAGCCCCAGGTCCAGGCCTTTGAAAGGCTTCGAGTCCGGCGCGGAGCCGGCGCGGGCGAAATCCGACTCGCCGACTTGCAGCTCAAGAGTCCACGGGAGATCGACCTGGTCCTCCTGGAGGTGTTTCTCGGTCGCGTCGGCATGATTGCGCAGATCCGTGGTGTAACGCGCTGTCGCGGCCGACGCGCCGCCGACCGCCTCGATAGAGTACTCCACTGTGTGATAGGCGACATTGGCCGACGCAGGCAGCGCGGGCACGATCAGCCCGGCGAACACTGCCGCCACAACGATCCCAGTTCTGACGCGACCAAGCATGCCGTACTCCATTCCTTCGCAACACGAGCAACAAAAAGCGTGGGCATCATGGTGGCACAAAAAGGGAGGGGGCGCATTTTTTCGCGCGCGGATCACGCTTCCCGCGCGCCGCGGACAAGCAGGAACAGCCCGCGTGAGCGGCTACGGCGTCGTTGTCGTCGTGTCCGCGGCCTTGAACTCGTCCTTGGCCGAGGGGCACACCTTCCACTGGTCGGCCTCTTTGCGCAGGTAGACGGTCCAGCCTTGCCCCTTCGGATCGGTGAAGCCCACCGCGCCGAGGCTGTTGATGACATGCGCGCCCTTGATGTCGATCGGCCCGGGGGCGACTTTCTGGTCGGCTTCGATGATCTCGGCCGCCTCGCCGGCGTCCGCCGAGCACAATATGCCAGCAAGCTTCGCGGCGTCCTTGGCGTCTTCCGCGGCCCTGTACTCCTGCGTCACGGCGCGGACCTGCTGCACGCCGCTCTTGGGGCTGAAAAGCATCGACCACAGGAAAAACCCGAGGCCGCCGCCGCAGACGAGGAGCGCGCCCACGGCGCCGAGGACGACCCACAGCACTTTGTTGCTCTTCTTCGGCGGCGGATTCTGGGGCTGGGGATGCTGGGGCGGCCCGTATTGGGGCGGCGGGTAGTTCGGGGGCGGGGGCGGGGGCGGGTAGGTCACGGGGAGCTCTCCAAATCTCGTTCTCTGTCGTCTTCTGCTGGGCCGTCTTCTGCTGGGCCGAGCACTGGCGCTGAGCCTACTCCGCACTTTTGCTCACGCGGAATCTCATCGGCAACAACCCATGAAAATGCTTGCGAACTGTGGAAAGAGCCAAAATTTTGCGCGCAGCCGCCCGCTTTGGCCGCTGGTCGCCGGGCCAGCGGCGCCTAGCATTGCGGACATGTCCACTGCTGTCTTCTCCCCGGCTCCAAGCGACACGGAGCTGAGCGCCCGATTCCGTCCGGTCTTCGAAGAAATCGCCAAAGGCGCCACGGAGCGCGAGCGCGAGCGCAGGCTCCCCTTCGCGGAGGTCGAGCTGCTGCTCGAGGCGGGGTACACCCGGCTTCGGGTGCCACAGGAGTTCGGCGGCCTCGGCGCGAGCCTGCCCCAACTGTTCCGCCTGAACATCGAACTGGCCGAGGCGGAGTCGAACCTGCCCCAGGCCTTGCGCGTGCACACCGGCTTCGTCGAGGACCTCCGGTTGGACACAGACCCGCAGCGCCGTGAGCATTGGCTGCGAAAAGCCGGGGAGGGCGCGATCTTCGGCAATGGGATCACCGAGCCCGGAGCGGGGTTCCACGACCGGTACCAGACGACGCTCTCGCAAGACGGCGCGCACTGGCGCTTGGACGGCGAGAAGTTCTACTCCACAGGCAGCCTGTTCGCCGACCACATCCTGGTGGCCGCGCAACGAGGCGACGAGCGCGTCGGCGTGCTGGTGGACGCGGACCAGCCGGGGGTCTCCCAACAGGACGACTGGGACGGCTTCGGGCAACGGCTCACCGCAAGCGGCACCTCCCGGTACGCGGGGGTGCAGGTGGCGGCGGACCGAGTCTTCGAAGGCGGCTACGGCACTCCGGGCAAAGGCCATCAGGCCGCGCTTTTGCAGCTCGTCCAGCTGTCGGTGCTCGCAGGGATCGCCAAACGCGCGGTGGCCGACATCGTGGCAGTCACCCAACAACGCACCCGGACCTACAACCACGCGCTCGCCGACCTGCCGAAGGACGACCCGCTCGTGCAGCAAGTGATCGGACGGGGCGAAGGGGCCGCGTTCGCCGCCCGAGCGACCGTGCTCGCGGTCGCGGAGCTGCTGGGCGAGATCCTGGACCGGTTGAACGCGGGCGAGGACGTCCCCCCGCAGGCGTACGACGAAGCAGAGCTCGCCGCTGCGAAGGCGCAAAGTTCCGTGATCCCCCTCGTGCTGCGCTCCGTCACAGACCTCTTCGAAGTGGGCGGGGCTTCGCTCACCCGCTCTGGCGCCGCGCTGGACCGGCACTGGCGCAACGCCCGCACGATCTCGCTGCACAACCCGGTGATCTACAAAGAGCAGCGCGTCGGAGCGAACCTGCTGGTCGGCGAAGCGCCGCCCTACGCGTGGACCGTCGGCGAACGCAACCTCCCCGCGGACAAAGGAGCACTTCAGTGACGCAGTCGAGAAAAATCCGGTTCAACGCCTTCGACATGAACTGCGTCGCGCACCAGTCCCCCGGCATGTGGCGGCACCCGGAGGACGAGGCGTGGCGGTACAAGGATCTGGACTATTGGACCGAACTGGCGAAACTGTTGGAGCGCGGCAAGTTCGACGGCCTGTTCATCGCCGACGTGCTCGGCACGTACGACGTGTACGCCGGGAACGACCAGGCCGCGATCAGCGAGGCGGCGCAGGTGCCGGTGAACGACCCGCTCCTGTTGGCCTCCGCGATGGCGCTGGTGACCAAAGACCTCGGCTTCGGCGTCACAGCGGGCACCGCCTTCGAGCACCCCTACCCGTTCGCGCGGCGCCTCTCCACCCTCGACCACCTGACCAAAGGGCGCATCGGCTGGAACGTGGTCACCGGGTACTTGCCCGCCGCGGCGCGCAACATGGGCCAGGAGCACACTGAGCACGACGCGCGCTACGAGCACGCGGACGAATACCTCGAAGTGCTCTACAAACTCTGGGAAGGGTCCTGGGAAGACGACGCGGTGGTCCGCGACCGGGAGCGCGGAGTGTTCACGATCCCCGAGAAAGTCCACCACATCGGCCATCACGGGAAACACTTCTCAGTGCCGGGGATGCACCTCTGCGAGCCCTCGCCGCAACGCAGCCCGGTCATCTACCAGGCCGGAGCCTCCACACGAGGCGTGCAGTTCGCCGCCCAGCACGCCGAAGCGATCTTCCTCGCCTCGCCCACGAAGGCATTGCTCAAAGAACGGGTCGCAACAATCCGGTCCGAGCTGGTCAAAGCAGGACGGGACCCGTACTCGGCCCGGATCTACACGCTTCTGACGATTGTCACCGACGAGACCGAAGCGCTCGCGCACGCCAAACACAACGACTTCCTCAAGTACGCGAGCGCAGAAGGCGGGCTCGTGTTGATGTCCGGTTGGACCGGGGTCGATTTGTCGAAATACCACCCCGACGAACCCATCGGGAACGTCAAATCGAATGCGATCCACTCCGCCGTCGCGGCCCTGCAGGCCCCCGACGAACAGGGCAAGGAGTGGAAAATCGGGGACATCGGGCGCGCGGCGGCCATCGGCGGGCTCGGGCCCCGGCTGGTGGGCTCCGCGAAGCACGTCGCGGATGTGCTGCAGGACTGGGTGCAGGAAACAGACGTAGACGGTTTCAACCTCGCCTACGCGGTCACACCGGGCACCTTCGAGGACATCGTGGCATTCGTCATCCCCGAACTCCAGGGGCGCGGCCTGTTCCAAGAGGAATACGCGCCGGGCACACTGCGCAACAAGCTCTTCGGCAAGGGCGACCGACTGCCCGAGGAACATCGCGGCAGCCAGTACCGTATCGGCGGCCCGAGGTCGACGGCCCAGCGGAGACGAGTCGAGGAGCCGGTCGGCGTCTAGACCTTGGTCAGGGTGAAAAGCGGGAACTCGCGATCCGTCTTCTTCGTGTAGTCCTGGTAGGGCGGATACGCCGCCACTGCGCGCTCCCACCATGCCGCCCGCGTCTGCGCGTCCTTGATCTCCTCCGCGCGCACGGTGAAAACCTGCTCTTTGTCGCGCAGCTCGAACACCGGGTTGGCGCGCAGGTTCGCAACCCACGCCGGGCTTTTCGGCGCGCCGCCGTACGAACCGACCGCGAGGTACACCCCGTCGTGCTCGACGCGCATCAGCGGAGCCTTGCGAATCTCGCCGGACTTGGCGCCGATCGTGGAGAGGATGACCGTCGGCATGCCCTCCAACGTCGTGCCTTTGGCGCCGCCCGAGGACTCGTACACCTCGATCTGTTCTTTGACCCAGGTGTTCGGATGCTGTTTGACGTATTCGAAAGTGAACTCTTCGGGCATGCGAGGTGCAACCAGCCATCCGCCGTTCGTATTCCCGCCCGGGCCGGGGAAAACATGGCGCCGCTCGCGCAAAGAAATTCTCCCGCCTGAAGCAAGGACCCCCTCCGACCGAAGCCGCGCGAGCTGTTCTGCCGTCAGATGCTGCGCGGGCCGCCCCGACGCGCCGACGACCCGGTGCCACGGCAGATCCGCGGAGTCCTCGCGCAAGATCCAACCGACCTGTCTCGGGTTCGTGAGCCCGACAGCTTTGGCGATATCGCCGTAGGTCGCCACCTTGCCCTCGGGAATCGAAGCCACAAGCGCGCGGACGCGCTCGAACTGCTCGTCAGTGACGGCGGGCACGCGGAGCCGACCCTGCAGCGACGTGAAGGACCACCTGCGGCGCGAGCGGCACGGCCGCCCAAAGACACTGCCGGGTCACCGCGCCGCCCAGGTCTGGCCGCGCGGCGCCGAGCTGCTTGTCTGCCATAGCGAGAGTCTACGCACAGGCTATCCGCTACTGTGGTCGAATGCGCCAAGGCAGATTTGCCGAGCTGGGGTTCACACCCCGTGGGATCCTCAATCTCCTCCGCTGGCTGCCCCGCACCCGCTGGCCGCTGATCGTGCTGTACGTCGTCTACGCGAATGTGCTGGGGGCGTTGATCGTCTTCGGATTCCTGCAGTTCGGGTTGCCGCCCGAGGACGCGGTCTCCTACACCGACCTCGGCGATTGGCGCTCGCAACTGCTCTTCCTCGGTCTGCTCAGCCTGGGCATCGCCGTCTCCAGCATGGTCAATCTCGGCTACGCGGTTCCGACGCTGATCTGGAACCACAGTCGCGAGCATTCGGCGAACGCGCAGCGCGCCAAAGACCGGGCATTGCGCCTGCCCTCCTGGCAGATGTGGACGTCAGGATCGCTGTGGTTGTTCGGCTCGCTGGTCTTCGTCGGGTTCATCGCCCGCCATTCGCCGCGGCTCGCGCTCATCGGGGCCTTCGGCGCGGTGCTCGGCGGCTCCGTGGTCTGCATGATCGTCTATTTGCGCTCCGAACAGGTGCTCCGCCCCATCATCAGCGAGGCGATCGCCGACGGGGCGGAAGCCAAACGCGCGAGCAAGGTGTCCCAGCGCGTGCAACTCGTGTGGCTGCTGTGCTCCGGCATACCCGCATTCGCGATCTTCGGCATCACGACAGGCCACGAGCTCGGCATCCTGCACGGCAACCCGAAGCAGCTCATGTTGCCCGTCTCGATCCTCGCCGCCTTGACCATCGCCGTCGGCCTGCTCGCGGCCAATCAGCTCGCCAAGGGCATCGGCGTGCCGATCCAGGCCCTGCGCGGCGCGATGCGCCAAGTCGAGCAAGGCGACCTGTCCGCCCATGTCGAGGTGAACACCACGACCGAACTGGGCCTGTTGCAGTCCGGGTTCAACGACATGATCCAACAGATCCGCGGACGAGAACAACTGCGCGCCCTCTTCGGCCAGTTCGTGGGCTCCGAGGTCGCGCAACGCGCCGTCGAGGACGGCGTCCAGCTCGGCGGCGAGGAGCGGCTCGTCGCCGTCCTCTTCGTGGACCTCGTCGGGTCCACGCGGCTCGCGTTCCACCTGGGCGCTCCCCGCGTGGTGAAACTGCTCAACGAGTTCTTCCACGCCGTGGTGGACGTGGTGGGAGCCGAAGGCGGGTACGTGAACAAGTTCCTCGGCGACGCGGCCCTGGTCATCTTCGGGGCCCCGCTGGAACTGGAAAACTTCGCCGGGCACGCCTTGCGCGCGGCGCGCGCGCTGCACGAAGTGCTGGCCGGACCGCTGCATGAGACGAACGTCGGCATCGGCGTGTCCGCCGGTTTGGTCGTCGCCGGGCACATCGGGGCGGACGAGCGGTTGGAGTACACCGTCATCGGCGACGCGGTGAACGAAGCCTCCCGGCTCTGCGAACTCGCGAAACTCGAACCAGGCGGGCTGCTCACCTCAGAACGGGCCGTGGGCCTCGCCGATCCAGAAGAAGCACAGCACTGGGAGCTCGGCGAAGAAGTCTGCGTGCGCGGACGAGAAGCGCCGACCCGGCTGGCCCGCGCCCGAAGCTGACCTCAGCTCGTCGGTTTCTTCGTCGTGGTCTTGCGGGCCGTCGTCGGCCGTTTGGCCGTCGTGCTCTTCGCCGGAGTCCGGCGGGCGGCGGGCTTCTTCTTCGCCGGACCAGCAGCACGACGCTCGGCAAGCAGCTCCGCCGCGCGCTCGTCGGTCAATGATTCCACTTCGTCGCCCTTGCGCAGGCTCGCGTTCGTCGTCCCGTCCGTGACGTACGGGCCGAATCGGCCGCTCTTGACCACCATCGGCACACCGCTGACCGGATCGACACCGAGCTCCCGGAGCGGCCCGGCCGCCGCTTGGGCTCCGCGGCGCTTCGGCTCCGCGTACAGCGCCAAAGCCTCGTCCAGCGTGACCGTGAACAGCTGCTCCTCGTTGGCCAAAGACCGTGAGTCAGAGCCGCGTTTGAGGTACGGCCCGAACTTCCCGTTCTGCGCGGTGATCTCCTCGCCGGTGTTCGGGTCGGAGCCGACCGTGCGGGGCAAGGACAACAGCCGCACAGCGTCCTCGAGGGTCACGCTCTCAGGGGTCATGGACTTGAAGAGCGACGCAGTGCGCGGCTTCGGGGCAGCGGCGTTCTTCCCCCCCTTGGCCTTGGCCTTCTCCTCTTGCTGGGCAACCACCGCAGGTGGCAGCACCTCGGTCACATACGGGCCGAACCTGCCCTCTTTCACAACGATCTCGTGGCCGGATTGCGGGTCGAAGCCCAGCACCCTGCCTTCGCTCGGGGTGGCGAACAGCTGCTCTGCCAGCTCAGGGGTGAGCTCGTCCGGCGTGAGGCCCTGCTGCAAGTTCGCCCGCTGCGAGACCAGCTCGCCCTGGTCGTCCTTGACCATCCGCTCCAGGTACGGGCCGAATTTGCCCACCCGGACCCAGACCTGACGCGCCTCGGAGTCCTCGAACACCGGGATCGAGTTGACCTCCCGAGCGTCAATGGTCTCCGCGTTCGCCCCGACGAGGCGTTTGAGACCGCCCGCGCGGGCGACTGATCGCACAGGTCCGTTCTCGTCGCCGTAGTAGAACCGGTTGAGCCACGGGGTGCGGTGCTCGCGGCCAGCCGCGATGGCGTCGAGCTCGTCCTCCATGTGGGCGGTGAACTCGTAGTCCACGAGCGGGTCGAAATACGCCTCCAGAAGGCCGACGACCGCGAACGCCACCCATGCAGGCACCAACGCGGCGCCCTTCTTGTACACGTAACCGCGCTCTTGGATGGTGTCGATGATCGACGAGTACGTCGACGGACGGCCGATGCCGAGGTCTTCGAGCGCCTTCACCAACGAAGCCTCGGTGTACCGGGCGGGCGGCGAGGTGGCGTGCTCGGCGGGCGCCGCCTCCCGCGCGGCGACCTGCTGCCCCTTCGCCAGCTGCGGCAGGTGGCGCTGGGCGTCGTCGGCCTCGCCGCCCGCGAGCTCGTCCACTGTCTCCACGTACGCGCGCAGAAAGCCCGGATTTGTGATGACCAGTCCCGAAGCCGCGAACACGCAATCACGCGCCGAGGCGGTCCCCGCGGTCGTCGTGGTGGCGAGCCGAAGGCTCGTGCTCGTGCCGCGAGCGTCCACCATCTGCGAGGCCACGGTGCGCCGCCAGATCAGCTCGTACAGCCGCAGCTCGTCCTGGTCGAGCGCCTGGGCGAGCTGCTCCGGGCGGACGAAGGAGTCCCCCGCCGGGCGGATCGCCTCATGGGCCTCCTGCGCGTTCTTCGCTTTGCTCGCGTACTGGCGGGGAGCCTTGGGCACCGAGTCCGATCCGAACAGCGCGGCGGCCTGCGAACGCGCGGCCTCCGTCGCTTGCTGGGAGAGCGTGACCGAGTCGGTTCGCATGTAGGTGATGTGGCCGTTCTCGTACAGCCGCTGGGCGATCCGCATGGTCCGGTCGGTGGAGAAACGCAGCTTGCGGCTCGCCTCCTGCTGGAGAGTGGAGGTCATGAACGGCGGATACGGCTTGCGCGAGTACGGCTTCTCCGCCACGTCGGCGACGTCCAGCTGTGCGCCGACAAGCGCCTCGGCGAGCGCCCGGGCCTCAGCCTCCCCGACAATATGCACCCGGTCCGGGTTCGCAGGCTCGCCTTGCGGGGTGAAGTCCCGGCCCGAAGCCACCCGCAAACCGTCGAGCTCGACCAGCTTCGCGGAGAACTCCGGCTCCGTCCCCACGGTCACCGACAGATCCCAGTAGGAGGCCGAACGGAACGCCATCCGCTCACGCTCGCGCTGCACGATGATGCGCGTGGCCACCGACTGCACCCGGCCGGCGGAAAGCCTCGGCATCACCTTCTTCCACAGCACCGGGCTCACTTCATAGCCGTAGAGACGGTCGAGGATGCGCCGGGTCTCCTGGGCGTCCACGAGGTCCGTGTCCAGATCGCGGGGGTTCGCCGCGGCGGCGAGGATAGCCGGCTCGGTGATCTCGTGGAACACCATCCGGCGCACCGGCACCTTGGGTTTGAGCGTCTGCAGCAGGTGCCAGGCGATCGCCTCGCCCTCCCGGTCGCCGTCCGTCGCGAGATACAGCTCGTCGACATCCTTGAGCTTGTCTTTCAGCTCGGTGACCGTGGCCTTCTTCTCCGGGCTCACCACATACAACGGGTCGAAATCCGCCTCCACATTGACCCCGAGCCTGGCCCACGGCTCCGACTTGTATTTGGCCGGGATGTCCGCAGTGCCCCTCGGCAGGTCGCGGATATGCCCCCGTGAGGACTCCACGACGTACTCCCCGCCCAGGAAGGACGCGAGCTTGCGAGCCTTGGTCGGGGACTCGACGATCACCAATCGCCGGAGCCTGTCGCTCTGAGAACCACGCGCGCCGTCGGCGCTGCGCCGTGCTGCCACCGTTGCCATACCTTCCCGGTTGTGCTGTTCGCGCGCTTGGCTTGCGCCGCGAGCCGTCACACTCTCTTCATCTCAGACCTAAGATAACCTGGATCTCAGGTGTTCCGGCGTGTCAGCCTAGCCGCGCTGGTCACTGGCCCTGATGCGGGAGCCGGGCCTGGGCCGCCGCCCGCACAGCGGTGGCATGCAGGTCCTTGCCGACCAGCGCGGTCTCGAACTCGACTTTCTGATTCTCCACCAGTTTCCGAAAGCCGCTGCCCTCAATGGCGGTGTACCGGACGAACACCTCGGCGGAACCGTCGTCCGGAGCGATGAACCCGAAACCTTTCTCGGGGTCGAACCACTGCACGGTTCCCAATGCCATAGCTGGCGTTCCTCCTTGTCGGCATATCGGGCGAACTCGCTCTCGTCCTTGTAGTAGAGCACACTGCGCAAGCTGGGCACCACCGCACGGGCCCCGCGTCGCCTCGCGGAGGGTCGCGCGGGCATCCTCCTGCCCCGCTTGGAGCGGCGCCCGGCGCGCTTTAGCTGTTCCCCTGGCCGCGCGCCGCGACGAGCTCGTGGACGAACGCCATCTTGTCGAGCACCTTCGGCGCGAGCACGAACGGGTAGAGGTCTGGGTGCCCCATAGACCGGTTGACCATGTTCAGCGACCAGGCCAGCGGCAGCCAATGCTCAATGAGCTGGTCAAAACCCACTCTGCCGGGTTTCGGCTTGTCGATGGACACCCCGGCCGGGGCGAATCCGAACGCGGCAGCGGTGTCGAGGGTGTCCCGGATGTGCAGGTAGTGCGCGAAAGTCTCGGCCCAGTCCTCGGCGGCGTGCATGGTCGCGTACGACGAGACGAACTCGTCCTCCCAGCCAGCTGGCGCGCCCTCGGAGTAATGGCGGTCGAGCGCGGCCTGGTAATCGGCGTCTGGGTCGCCGAACAGCTGCATGAACTGCTGTTTGACGGTGTCGTCGGTGACGAGGACAGTGTAGTAGTAATGCCCGCTCTCGTGCCGGAAGTGCCCGAGCAGCGTGCGGTACGGCTCGGCGAGCTCGGCGCGCATCTGTTCGCGGTGCGCGTCGTCGCCCTCAGCGAGATCGAGCGTGATGACGCCGTCCGCGTGCCCGATCACCACGTTCTCGGTCGCGCTCGACAGCAAATCGAACGCGAGGCCCCCCTGCGGGTCCTCCGCCTTGCCGACCAAAGGCAGACCAAGATCGTGCAGTTCCGCGACGAGGCGCCGCTTCGCCGCCTCGGCCTCGGCGAACAACGCGAGGAACTCGGTGTCCGTGTCCGCCGGCCTCGTGCGCGTGAGCGCGCACGACTCGCACAGCCCCGCTTCGTACCCGGCCGGGACCAGCCAGTTGCAGGCCGCGAGGTTCAGATTCGCGCACGGCTGGAATCGGCTTGGGTCGATGACGAGCACATCGTGATCGGCGAGGCTGTAGCCGACCGGGCTGTCGCAGTTCAGACAAACCGAATTCTCGAAGACCAGTCGTTGCCCGCAAGTGTGGCATGCAAAGTCACGCATGCTTCTGATAGTACGCACGCCCCGTGAAGAACACAACGGGCCGCTGCCGACCGGCTGGCCAACGCCGCACGCAGAGCAGGCGCTATCCGGGCGCGGGCCCTGCGCGGGCGCCCGCCCGCGCAGGGCCGAACGAGAAACCCGCAGCCGCGACGTCCACCTCGACCACGACAAGGACGTCCAGATCCGCCAACCGGCACGAAGCGAGGCGCCCTGAGGACTGAGCGGCGAGAGCTCGCGCCGCAGCGCATGCGGCCTCCTCGCCGTCCAAAGCCCGGTACGCCCCCGCCAAGGCGGCGAGATCCGCCTCGGACTGCGCCCGATGCCTCGCCGAGACGGCGGCGCAGAGCCAACTGAGCAGCAGAACGAACATCATCAAGGCGGCGATGGCACACGCGCTGAGCAAAGTTGTGGCACCTTGCTCGTCCTTCATGGGCCAGCCACCGGTTCGGGAGCGGCCGCCGCGCTCGCCCCGAGGTCCACCGTCGTCAAAAACGGAGCCCGGAACGTCACCGTCGCCACGATCATCCCCGAACGGTCGTCAATGGCGATCTGGGCGCCGCGCGGGCCGATCCGCTCCGCCGAGGAGCGAGCAGCGCGCGCATCGCCCCTCGCGGCCAGCCGCGCCGCCTCGCGCGCGGCGTCGACACAACGGATGTGGTCGCCGACCGCGAGCAACGCGAGCGCCGAGCCGAAGAGCACGAACACAATGGCGGCGACTCCGAAAGCGGATTCCACGGTCACCATGCCCGCCTCGCCTCTCACACACTGGTCGTGAGCGCTTTTTCTATGATTTTTTGCAGGAAAGAGGCCACCGAGCCACCGGTGAGCACGGTGTACAAGAGCGCCCCGAACGCTGCCGCCGCCACGGTGCCTATCGCGTATTCGACGGTGCTCATGCCTTCCTCTTCGCCGCCGAAGGCGGCAATCCGGCAGAGCAGCGCGACTCCTCGCTGCCGCAAAATTTCTCGTTGTTCGTGCGGCCACCACATGCGGCCTCCTTTCTCTGATTCCGCCCGACGTTCGGGCGGAAGTTGTCATCACCATGCGTCCCTCATGACTCCTGATCCCAAACCGACGATCACCGGCATCACCCCGAGGCAGAAAAACGCTGGCAAAAAGCACAATCCGAGCGGTCCTGCGAGCAGGACCGCGGCGCGGCTGGCTTCGGCCGCCGCTTGGTCGAGCGCTTCCGCCCGGGCTCCTGAGGCGAGTTCGCCCAAACCTTCCGCCAACGCGGTCCCGCTCCGCGCCGAGCGTATGGCCATCCGCGCGAGCGGCGCGGTGACCTCCAGCGCAGCCGCCTCCTCCCATGCTGTTCGCGGGCCTGCGCCGAGAGCGAGCAAAGAGGCGGCCTTGGCGAGAGCGCCCGCGAGCGGCTCCGGGGCGGACTGCGCCACTGCCCGCATGGCAACGGATGTCGGCAGACCTGCCCGCAAGCTGACGGCGAGCAAGTCGTAGCTCGCGGCCAACCCAAGCTGGTCCAAGCGGGCTGTTCTCCTGCTCGCACCCGGGACGCACACCGGCTGCGGTCGGACCCGCAAGAGCCAGAGCGACGGGCTCGGGGCGACAAGCAGCGCCAATGCCAGACTGGCAGCGGAGCAAGCACACCACGTCATCGGTCTCCTCCTGCGGTGATGCGCCTGGACCAGGCCAGGCCCGCACAGAGGAAACCGCACCCGATCATGAGGAGGAACGACCCCGAGTCCGAGAAGAGAACACGCAGCGGCTGCGCCCCCAGGGACTGCCCGAGCACCACGCACAGCAAGGGCAAACCGGAAAGGATCTTCGCCGTCGCCCGCGCGCCAGCGAGCGCCGCGTCGGCCCGTTCGGCGAATCGGACCCGTTGCACCGCATCGGCCCGGACAGAGCCCAGCACCTGAGCGATCGGCACGCCTTCTTGATGCGACAGCTCCCAACAGGACGCGAGCCGTTCCCAAAAGGCTCCGCCGAGGCCGAGCCCCGCAGACCGGGCCGCAGCAGCCCGTCGGCGCAGCCCTTGGCCGACGTCCCCGCCAAGCCGGGCCCGCGCGGCGACTTCGCGCATGGTCCGCGCAACTTCCCTTCCGCCGCAGGTCGCCGCCAAAGCGCCCTCCTGCGCGGCGGACGCGAACGCATGGGCGGGATGCGCGCCGACACGAAGCTCGTCCACCACCGCCATGAGCGCCGCTTGGACGGCAGCCTCGTGCTCCCGCCGCCGAAGGCGGCGGACACGGGCGCGCCATGCCGCGCGAGCGCTGGCCGCGAGCAGCAACACTGTGCAGCCAAGCGCAGGATGCACAAGGAGCGCGCCGCCGCCGGGAGCCCACCAAAACTTCTCCGCAAGGCGTGCCAAGCCCGCTGTTCGAACCCGGCGCGCGTGCTCCCCTGCACAGGTCTTCGGGCGCAGGAGCGCGCGCGTCCGGCTGGCCGCGGCCGAGGAAGGCCACACAGCGAACGCGCACGAGACGAGCAAAACTGCCATGGCCGTCATCGCGCGGACCACAGCTCCCGCGCGATGACGCCGCCAGCCTGAGCGTCCAGCCGCGCGATCTCCACGAGCGTCCTGGCGCCAGACGGAGCCGTCCTGCGCATATGGAAAAGAAGCCGCACCGAGGCAGCGAGCTGGCCGTGCAGGCCCGCGCGGTCCAAGCCGCCCATGGCAGCGAGCGACTCCAGCCGCGCGGGCAGCTCGCGCGGGGAATTGCAGTGGACGGTGCCCGCGCCGCCGTCGTGGCCGGTGTTGAGCGCAGAAAGCAGGTCCACGACTTCGGCGCCGCGAACTTCGCCGACCACAACCCGGTCTGGCCGCATGCGCAGGCTCTGGCGCACCAATTCGCGAACCGTGATCTCGCCAGCGCCTTCCACGTTGGGTTTGCGGGCCACGAGCGAGACCACATGCGGGTGCGCGGGGGCGAGCTCTGGGGAGTCTTCGACCAGCACGATCCGCTCATGCTGGCTCACCTGCGCCAAGAGCGCGGAAAGCAGGGTCGTTTTGCCCGATCCGGTGCTTCCGGTCACTAGAAAGGAGTGCCGTTCGGCGACCGCGCGCCGCACAAGAGCGGCTGCCTCGGGGGGCACCGATCCGCGCTCCACCAGCTCGTCAAGACTCTGGGTGGCGGGCCGCAGCACGCGCAACGCGATGGACGTCCCCCGCGCCGCAAGCGGCGGGAGCACCGCGTGCAACCGGACATCGCAGCCCCGGCACCCGAAACCAGGCAGCTTGCCGTCGACGAACGGCTGGGCTTCGTCGAGCCTTCTGCCCGCGGAAAGCGCCAAACGGCACGCCAGCCGGCGCACAGCGGCCTCGTCGGGGAACGTCAGCGCGGATCGGACAAGGCCCTGGCCTCGGTCGGTCCAAACCTGATCGGGACCGTTGACCAAGATGTCGCATAGGTCCGGTTCGTCGAGCAGTTCCTCCAAAGGCCCGGCGCCGAGGAATTCCACCCGCAAGGCGCGGACGGCGTCAAGGACGTCGGTGTCCCCGAGCAGTCCTCCTGCCTCAGCGCGGACAGCCTGGGCGAGCACCGCATAGGTGATGTCGCCGCCGCGGCGGGCGAGGCGTTCGCGTACCCGCTCGACAACCGGCCCGGTCATCGTCCTCATCGCCGAACAGCCTTCGCGGGGCCGCGTCCGAGCACCGCCGCCGCGGCGCGCAGCACGCTTGAGCGCGCACGCAAGACAAGCCCGTGGCGCTCCAGACTGAGCGCGATCGGCGGCTCGTCGTGCATGGTCGCGATGAGCGGGACGCCCGCGTGCTCCGCCGCGCGTGAAAGACGCAGCCCTCCAGGAGACGGGCCGCGCACGACCGCGCCCACGCTCGCGCACTCTCGGCAGAGAGCAAGCGCGAGAGAGCGACCCGCTGCGATCGCCCGCAACTCCGCGGGGAGGACCAGGATCGTGGAATCGGCTGTTGCCACGACCGCTTGCTGCAGATCCCCCCAATGCCGAGGCAGGTCGACGACGACGGCGTCCCCCGCCGAACGGGTGCTGTCGAGCACCGCGAGCGCCGCCTCCGGCTCGATGGCTCCTCTCGGAGCGCTCAGATCGGCCGAACCCGCGCCGAGCACAGAGAGATTGCCGGACCGGCTGGGCAGCGCCTCGTGCAGAGCCGCCGCTGACACCCGGCCGCCGACGAGGGCGAGGTCCCCCCACCGCAAACCTGGCTCCCGCTCCATCCCGAGCACCACATCCAACCCGCCGCCGAGCGGATCAAGGTCCACAGCGAGCGAACGCAACCCGGACCTGGCCGCGACGAGGGCTGTGGCTGCGACCAATGTGGAGACCCCGGCCCCGCCGCGCGCCCCGATGACCGCGATGATCCGTCCCGCGCCGACCCGGCGCTCGACTGCTTCGCCGACGACCCGCACGAGATCCCGCTCCTGCTCGGGAAGGGCGAGGACATGGTCGGCTTTGACGCGCACCGCCAACTGCCACGCAGCCGGGGAGGCAGGCCCCGTGCAGACCAGCGCCGTCGCCCCGTCCCGGGCAAGGCGTTCGCCCGCGCAGGCCCGCGCTGTCTGCTCGTCCAACAGCACCATGCCCGCGCTGCGCCAGACTCGTCGGTCGCGCTGCGGCGGCGATTCGACAAGCCCGCGCCCGGACGCGGCGACGACGTGTCGCACATGCTCCATGAGCACAGGATCGGCGATGGCGGCGAGGACTTCCGGCGCTTCGGACGCGACGAAGCTTCGGGGTGGCCTCGTGAAGCCACGGGACGGGCGAAACAGTCTCATGCGGACCATGCTGCCCCCGGAATGCGCGCGCCCTGCGCGATTTCCGGGACTTGTGGAGAAAGGATTTCCACGCTCCACAACCTGGCGCGCACTCGGGCGCCCGGGCGGGCGCGCGACGGAAGAAAAAACGCGAGAACAGGAAGAATCACGAAGAAGACAGGACGGTCCTAGCGTGTTCGTGGGGGGAGGGATACTAGGACCGTCGCGCTCAGCCCCGGGGGGTCAGGCTGAGCGCCCCCGGAATCGAGTCCGGGGTGCTTATATACTACACATGCACGGAAGATCCGCAAGCGTTGCGCGCACCCGAAGACGCACGCGCCGAGGCGCATCACCCGTGCGGGACTCGGCGGCAGACCAGGAAGGATACCGCCATGCGATCACGGACCGGTTTCGCGGCGACCGTCACGGCGCTCGCGCTCCTCAGCGCCTGTGGGACCTCCTCGGACCCGTTCTCCTCGGGCGCAGAGACCGACTCGGACCCCAGCACCATCACGGTCGGCTCGGCCGCGAGCCCGGAATCAGAGGTCATAGCCGACATCTACATCCAGGCGTTGCGGGCCAATGGCTTCCACGCGGGCGGCAAACAAGGCGTGGGGCAGCGCGAAGGGTACATTCCGGCGCTCAGCTCCGGTGAAATCAGCGTCATCCCGGAGTACACGGGCAATCTTCTGCGCTATGTGAACAAAGCGGCCAAAGCCGTCACGGCGGAGCAGATCAAAATCGAGCTCGACCAAGCCCTCGTCTCGGTCAAACTGGTCGCCTACACGCCCGCGCCCGCGTCCAACACGGACAGCATCACCGTCACCAAAAAACTTGCGCAAAGCTGGGGCTTGTCCTCGATCGCCGATCTGGCCGCGCACGTCGCGGAGTTCGAAGTGGCAGGCAACGCGGAATTCCAGCAGCGCCACGAAGGCCTCGCGGGGCTGAAGGACGTCTACGGCATCGACGTCCCTGCGGACCACTTCATGGCGATCAATGACTCCAGCGGACCGGCCACCATCGAAGCGCTGCGGAAAAACCAGGCGCAGGGAGCCGACGTCTACACCACGACCCCGGCCCTCGCCGAAGGCGACCTCCTCGTGCTCGACGACCCCAAGGGCCTCTTCCCGCCGAACAACGTCGTGCCTGTGGTGAGCTTGCGCAAAGACTCCCCCAAGCTGCGCCGCGTGCTCGACGCGGTGTCGGCCCAGCTCACCACGCAAGACCTGACCATGCTGAACCGGGCGATCTCCGGGCAGGGCGAGCAAGAGCCGGAGGACGCGGCGGCGGCATGGCTCAAAGCGCACAGCCTCGACCATCGGTTGGCCGAAAAATAAGTGCTGGCCGACGCCAGGGAAGGAGCCACCCAACATGCCTGAGAGCGCCGCCGCGCCGCCCGCGATCGCATTCGAAGCCATGTCCGTCCGTTTCCCGAACGGCGCCCAAGCTGTGCAGGAGCTGGACCTGTCGATCCCGGAAGGCTCGTTCACGGTGTTCGTCGGGCCGTCCGGCTGCGGGAAGACCACATCGATGCGGACGATCAACCGTCTCGTGGAGCCAACCGAAGGCCAGGTGCGGGTCGACGGGAAGGACGTGCGCGAACTGGACCCGGTGAAACTGCGCCGAGGCATCGGCTACGTGCTCCAGCACGCGGGCCTGCTGCCGCACCGCACCGTGGCGGACAACATCGCGACGGTCCCCATCCTCAACGGGACTCCCAAGCGCGAGGCACGATCTGCCGCGTTGGACCTGCTCGACCGGGTCGGGTTGGACCAAAGCCTCGCGACCCGCTACCCGAGCCAGCTCTCGGGCGGACAGGTCCAACGAGTGGGCGTGGCAAGGGCGCTCGCGGCGGACCCGCCCGTGATGCTGATGGACGAGCCGTTCTCCGCCGTGGACCCCATGGTGCGCGACAGCCTGCAAACCCAGGTGAAAGCTCTCCAGGCGGAGCTGAAGAAGACCGTTGTCTTGGTCACCCACGACATTGACGAAGCGCTTTTGCTCGGCGACCGGATCGCCGTGTTCGGGCCGGGGGGCAAGCTGCGCCAGTACGCCGCGCCCGAAGAGCTGCTCACCTCGCCCGCCGACGAGTTCGTCGAATCTTTCATCGGCCGGGACCGGGGTTACCGGGCGCTCGGCTTCGACCAGGCGCGGGGCGTGGAGCTGGTGCCCATCGAAACCTCGGCCGAAGACGACCTCGGCCAGTTGCGTCTCGCGCCGCAGGCCTGGCGGCTCGTGGTCCAGCAATCCGGGGAGCCGCTCGGCTGGATCAACGACCGCGGCCTGCGCGCCTTGGCGCAAGGCGCGAGCCTCGCCGAGAGCATCACCGCGGGCGGATCGCTCTTCCGGCCGCAGGACAGCCTGCGCCAAGCCCTCGACGCAGCGCTCTCGTCCCCCTCTGGGCTGGGCGTGGCCGTGGACGAGACCGGGTCGGTCATCGGCGGCGTGGACCCCCGCCAAGTGCTCGACCTCGCCGAAGCCGGGCGGCGCGAGCACGAGGGGCACCGCTGGGCGGGCTCCGCGAGCGGCCTCGAGGCGTAGGGCTCGCATGAACTGGCTGGCGCATCATTGGGACAAGGCGCGGCCGATGGCATGGGAACACGCCTGGCTGTCCCTGCTGCCGATCGTCATCGGCGTCGCGGTCGCGCTGCCGATCGGCGCCGCGGTCGCCCGCGCGCCTTGGGCGAGGCGGTTCTCGGACGCGTGCAGCAACATCGTCTTCACCATTCCGTCGCTCGCGCTGTTCGCTGTGCTGCCCGGCGTGCTGGGCTTCGGCTTCCTCAGTCCGCTTAACGTGGTCGCCGCCCTCACCCTGTACACCGCGGCGATGCAGGTCAAGACTATCCCTGAGGCATTGGCGGCGGTGGACCCCGACGTGCTGGCGGCCGCGGACGCGGTCGGCTGGTCGCCGACAGCCCGGCTGGTGCGGGTGGACTTGCCGCTCGCCGCCCCCGTGCTTTTCGCGAACCTGCGGGTGGTCGCGGCGGCGAACATTTCGATGGTCGCGGTCGGATCGGTGATCGGGGTTGGGGGGCTCGGCCAGCTGTTTCTGAGCGGCTACCAGCGCGACTACCCGGATATGATCGTGGCCGGGATCATCGCGGTCCTCGTCCTCGCGCTCGGCGTCGACGCAGTCCTGGTCGTGTTGGGGCGCGCCCTCACCCCGTGGACTCGGGCAAGGAGGCAGTAGCGGCATGTTGCATTGGATTGTCGCCGCCTGGCACGTGATCGCCGCCCCTGAACGTTGGCAGACGCCGCAAAGCTGGTGGAGCGGGGCCAGCATTCCCGCTCTGCTTTTCCAGCATCTCGCGTACACCGTGCTCGCCGTCGGCCTTGCCGTGCTCATCGCGGTGCCGCTCGGCTTGGCGGTGGGGCACACCGGGCGGGGCGGGGCGCTGGTGGTCGGCGCGGTGAACACGTTGCGCTCTATTCCCACACTGGGGGTGCTGCTCCTCGCGCTGCTGTTCGTTGGCGTCGGCTACACGCCGCCGATTTTGGCGCTGACCCTGCTCGCGGCAGCTCCCGTGCTGGCCGGGACCTACGCGGGGATCTTGAACGTCGACCCGGCGGTCGTGGACGCGGCGCACGCTATCGGCATGCCCAGACGCGATGTGCTCGTGCGCGTGCAGCTGCCGCTGGCGCTGCCCCTCGTGCTCGACGGGGTGCGCGGCGCGACGATGCAGGTGGTCGCGACCGCGACCGTCGCGGCGTACGCCGGGCTCGGCGGCCTGGGCACCATCCTGATCGAAGGGGTGCAGCTTCGCCGCTACGACCAAGTCCTGGCGGGGGCGGCTTTGGTGACCGCGCTGACGCTGCTGCTGGACGCAATGCTCTCCTTGGCGGTGCGGGCCAGCGCGGCCAGAAAGCGGTGACCACGCTACAGTGAGGGGAGTATGAGCGTCCCCGATCCGATCCCCAGCACACACGAATGGCCAGCGATGCTGACGTGGCAAAGCAGCGACGCCACGCGGCTTGAGTCCGTCCGAGTGAACCTCTCCGGCAGCCGCGTTCGCGCCTACGGGCGGATCATCGCAGCGGCGAACGAGGACCACGAAGCGTTCTCCGCCTCGTACGACCTCGTCACGAACGATGAAGGCATCACCGAGCGGCTTTCGGTGAGCGTGCTGCGCGCCAGCGGCGACCAGCAGGTTTCGATCACCAGGGACGCGCAGGGCGGCTGGCTCGTGCAAACGATCAGCAGCGCGGTCAAGTCCGGCTTCAACGGCGCGCTGGACGTGGACATGCAGTTCTCCGCTTTCTTCAACACATTGCTCTTGCGCCGCGCCGGGCTGCACCAGGGCCCGCAAGACCTGGATGTTCCGGTGATGTACCTGCGTGTGCCCGAACTCGAGCTCTCCGAAGTGACGCTGCAGTACCGCGCCGACCCGAACGGCGTCCGTGTCGTCTCGCCGGTCTCGGAAAGCGTGGTCGTGATCGATTCGGATGGTTTCATCCTGGATTATCCGGGTCTTTCCCGCCGAGTTTGAGCGGTCTGCCCCTGTGCGTGCGCGCGGCAGGAAGATCACCAGGAGGTAGTGTGGGGGCGACAGTGGCGCCGCGCGGGCGGCAGGAGCGATGATGGAGCAGCTGAGATGACGAACCCATACGAACAGTCCTTCCCGAACGCAGGGGCGAGCCAGTCGGGCTCGGCGCCGGGCACGCCCAACGCGGGGGCGAACCCTTACCCGTCCTCAACGCCGCCGCCGAACAACCTCGGCTGGGCGATCGCGGGGGCGTTCTTCCTGCTTCCGCTGGCCCTCGCCGCGTTTTTCTCCTCGTCCAAGGTGGAAATCCTCTGGCGGCTGGGCGACTTCGAAGGCGCGCAGAAAGCCTCGGCGGACGCGAAGAAATTCGGCAGCCTCGCCCTGTGGATCGGGTTGGGCCTGATCGCGCTCGGCTGCATCAGCTACATCGGCATCATCGCGGCGACCATATCGTCGATCAGCTCGACGCACTGATTCGCCGAGTTCGCTGGGGCTCCGTCGAATCCGGGGCTCCATCGAGTGCTGGTCTAGATCGAGTGCGGGTAGATCGCGACCATGTACGCGCCGAACCACGCGGACAGCAGAACCGCCGCCGCGCCCATGAGCCACTGCGTGCGGGGACGCGTCTGCGCCAAGGCTTTCGCAAGCGGCAATGCCAGCACGAAAACCGGGAGCAACAGCCTCGGCCTGCAATGCATGAGGCCCGCCGAGGTCGCTGTCGACGCGAACATGAGCACGCCGTAGAGCTTCAGCTCCCACGGCCAACGCTGCGCGAGCAGCATGACGAGGAGCACGAAAGCGGCGATCAAGATGAGCGCCGTGGCGGCGTCCACGATCTCCCTGCCCTCGACGAGCACGGCGTTGAGATAGACCAGCGTGGCCTTGCCGTAGTCGGTCGCGGTCCCCCAGCCTCGGCGTTGCACGTTGAACCATCCGGCCACATCATGGGTTCGCACGCTCACCCAACAGATGTAGCCGATCATGCCGAGCGGGGCGAGCGCCGCCGCGGACCACGCTCGCGCCCGGCCGCCGGTCCCACCCGAAGCCTTGCGGCGCGTGTTGGCCAGCACCGCGACGATGAGCACGACGATGATCGCCAAAGCGGTCGGTCGCACGAGCCCCACCGCGCACGCGCACATGCCCGCGCGCAGCCACCGACGCTCGAAGAGAGCCACCAACCCCCATGAGGTCAACGCGCAAAACAGGGCCTCGGAATACGCCATCCAGAGAACAACGCTCATCGGCGCGGCGGCGAAAAGCAGGACGAAGAGCAGACCTGTCCGCGGTGCGCGCGCGTCTGTCTGCGATTGCGACCGGGCGCAGATCTCGCCGAGGCGGGCCACCCCTGCGGCGGCGAACACACTGGACACCACGCTGATCCCGACCGCGGCCTGGGCGGCTGTCACGATCGGGATCTTGGAGAGCAAGCCGATCAGAGCGGGATAGCCGGGGAAGAAGGCGTACCCCGTGAACGCGTCGCGATGGTAATGCGCGTCATACAAACCCGCGGGCAAACGCTCATAGCCGTGCTGGGCGATCGAAACGAACCAGCGCCCGTCCCACTCGGTCAGCCTGCTCATCAGGGTCCATCCGCGCAGGGAGGCGACCCTTGCCAGGAGCAGCATCCCCACCGCCCGCACGACAAGGAAGAGCAGCACTGGAGCCACCCAACCGGGGAGCTTGCGCCGCGCGCCCGCCGCCGCGCCGCTCGCAGCGGCGACCTCGTCGCCGTCGTGTGGAGCTTGCAGTGTTACTGTCACGCACTGCATGGTAAAGGAGAGACAGACGTGGCCCTCGTAGTACAGAAGTACGGCGGCTCTTCCGTGGCGACCGCAGAGCACATCAGACGGGTCGCCGAACGCATTGTCGCCACCAAACGCGCGGGCAATGACGTGGTGGTCGTGGTTTCGGCGATGGGCGACACGACTGACGAACTCCTCGACCTCGCCAAGCAGGTCTGCCCCGCGCCGCCGCCTCGGGAGCTGGACATGCTCCTGACCGCGGGCGAGCGGATCTCCAACGCGCTGGTCGCCATGGCCATCCACTCGCTCGGAGCCGACGCGCGATCGTTCTCCGGCTCACAGGCCGGAGTCATCACGACAGGCTCGCACGGGAACGCGAAAATCATCGACGTCACCCCGAGCCGAGTGCAGGCGGCGCTGGCCGAAGGCAGCATTGTGATCGTCGCGGGATTCCAAGGCGTGAGCCAGGACAGCAAAGATGTCACCACGCTCGGCCGGGGCGGTTCGGACACGACCGCGGTGGCGCTCGCCGCCGCGCTGAACGCGGACGTCTGCGAGATCTACACCGATGTGGAGGGCGTGTTCACCGCCGACCCGCGCATTGTGCGCGACGCCAAGCGCCTCGAATCGCTCTCCTTCGATGAAATGCTCGAACTCGCCGCGTGCGGCGCGAAAGTACTGATGCTGCGGTGCGTGGAGTACGCCCGCCGCTACAACGTGCCCATCCGGGTCCGTTCCTCGTTCTCCCATCACGAGGGCACCATCATTCAAGGATCGATGGAGGACATTCCTGTGGAAGAAGCCCTGCTCAGCGGCGTAGCCCATGACCGAAGCGAAGCGAAAGTGACCGTCGTGGGCCTGCCCGACGAGCCCGGTTACGCCTCTCGGGTCTTCCGGGCTGTCGCGGACGCGGAGATCAACATCGACATGGTCTTGCAGAATGTTTCCAAGGTCGAGACGGGCAAGACCGACATCACGTTCACGCTGCCCCGCGAGCTCGGGCCGACTGCCGTGGAGAAACTTTCCAGCCTGCAGCAGGAGATCGGTTTCAGCCAGCTGCTCTATGACGACCACATCGGCAAAGTCTCGCTCGTCGGCGCGGGCATGCGCAGCCACCCCGGGGTGACAGCGACGTTCTGCGAGGCGCTCGCCGAAGCTGGCGTGAACATCGAGCTGATCTCCACCTCGGAGATCCGCATCTCGGTGCTGTGCCGGGACTGGGAGCTGGACACCGCTGTGCGCGCCCTGCACGACGCCTTCGGCCTCGGCGGGGACGAAGAGGCCATCGTCTACGGCGGCACCGGCCGCTAAGTTCGACACGGGCTGCGCGCAATGGGCCGCTGCGCCCGCGCACCAGGCACAGGACGCCCAGCCCCGCCATTGGTCACAAACATTTAACACCGCTCGGCGAGCGCCGTGACCATATCGCGTCTAAGCTCACCTCACACTATGACTGCGTTCAGAAAATCGGCACTTGCCTTGGTGGTCGCCGCAGGCGTGTGCGCTCTTTTCGTCTCCGCGGACAAACTGCCGGCGAACGCCGCGATCCGCAGCGCGCCCGCGCCGCTCGCCGCAGCGGCGACGAGCACGCCTGCCACTGCGGACCAGCAGCACTTCACCGCCGCCAATCTCTGGTCGAGCGCCGGGCCGAGCCCCGAGGACATCCGTCAGAAGAACATCGGCGACTGCTATTTCGACTCCACGTTGGCCGCCGTGGCGTTCGCCCAGCCCGAGCGCATCGTGCGAGCAATCAGCTTCGACCCGGACATCGACGTCTTCACCGTCCGCCTCTATGACTACGCCGAAGGCCGCGACTATATTCCCGGCACCCACGGCGACGGGAATCCGTGGCCCGCGGGAACCCCGGTGACACCGACGACCATCGCCGTCACCCAGCACGACATCCAAGAGGACATCCACGCCGCAGGCGCGAGCAGCGTGCAAACCGGCACGCCCGGATACATCTGGCCCGCGGTCATGGAGGCTGCCTACGCGAAACTGCTCGACGGGGAATACGCGCGCTACACCGACGTGAAGAAATTCATGAACCCGGTCGAGCTCGGGCTGAAAATCGCAGAGGCTTCGAACGAGAAGAACCCGCTGTGGGCCGGGGGCGACGTCGACCAGGGCATGGCTTCGGTCACGGGGGAAACCGGCTCCTACGTCCCGGCGGCGCTGTCGAGCTACGACGCGATCGCCTCGGCGATCGCTGAGCGCCGTCCGGTCACGATGGGAACCAGGCCGTCCACGCAGACCTTCCAAGACCGGCTCGTCTTCAACCATCAATACACCGTGCTGGGCATCGCGAAAAACGCCAACGGCGAGGTCACGCTGACGGTGCGCAATCCTTGGGGGACCAACGAGGGCGTCCCTGGTGTGCCGAAACCCTCGGACGCGTCGGTCGCCGTGGATCTGCGACAGGCCCTCGCCGACAAAGTCATCGGCAGTTTCGACATCGGCCCGCTCCCGCGCTGACGCGCGTTCGGGCGGTCTGGCAGAAATTCGGGCGGTCCGCACGAGGGGCTTCGCGCCCTCAGCGCGCCGGACGCATCCCGTACACTGGAGCGATGAACGCGCGAGTCGGAGTTGTCGGAGCCACAGGCCAGGTCGGCGAACTGATGCGAGCCATTCTCGCGGAACGCGCTTTCCCGATCAAGGATCTCCGGTTCTTCGCCTCGGCCCGCTCGGCGGGGAAAAAGCTCGATTTCCAAGGCCAGCCGATCCTGGTGGAAGACGTCGCCGAGGCGGATGCGCGCGGGATCGACATCGCGCTCTTCTCCGCCGGGGCGAGCACGTCGCGCGCCCACGCCCCTCGCTTCGCCGAGGCCGGGGCGGTCGTGGTCGACAACTCCTCGGCGTGGCGCTCGCATCCTGATGTGCCGCTCGTGGTGAGCGAGGTGAACCCGCACGCCATCGCGGCGCGCCCGCTCGGCGTCATCGCGAATCCGAACTGCACGACGATGGCGGCAATGCCGGCGCTCAAGCCCCTGCATGACGAGGCCGGGCTGGTCCGGCTTGTGATCTCCACGTATCAGGCCGTCTCAGGGGCCGGGGTCGCCGGGGTCGCGGAACTGGCCGCGCAGCTGCGCGCGGCGGCGGACGACCTTGAGGCGCTGGTGCGCGACGGGAGCGCCGTCGCCTTCCCGCCGCACGCCGCCTTCCCCGCGACCATCGCCCTCAACGTCGTCCCTGAGGCGGGAGCCTATGTGGACGACGGTTCCGGCGAGACGGTCGAGGACCGCAAGCTGCGCGACGAGAGCCGCAAAATATTGGAGATCCCCGCGCTCAAGGTCGCTGGCACCTGTGTGCGCGTGCCCGTCTTCACCGGGCACTCCTTGTCCATCAATGCCGAGTTCGAGCGGCCCATCACGCCGGAGCGGGCGCGGGAAGTCCTCGCCGCGGCGCCGGGCGTCGCGCTCAGCGACCTGCCGACGCCGCTCGCCGCGGCAGGCACGGACCCTTCGCTCGTCGGCCGGGTCCGCCAGGACCCGACTGTGGACGGGGGACGAGGCCTTTCGCTGTTCGTCGTGGGCGACAACCTGCGCAAGGGCGCGGCCTTGAACACCGTGCAGATCGCCGAGCTCATCGCAGCCGGAGGCTGAGCCGGTCCCCTCCCGCAGAAGGCAGGCCCCTACCAGAAGCCTTGGTCCATGGCCTCGTTGTAGGGCAGCCCGTGCTGTGTCAGTTTGCCTCGGCGGCTCATCGGCATCAGATAGAACGCGAACTGCAACGCCAGACCGGAGATGAGCGCGCTCACCGCGCCGCCGATCCACCATTCCCCCGGCACGAACCAGGCCCCGACGATGAACGGCAGCCACGGCACCAGGGACCGCACGACATGCCGAGGCACCGCGTGTTTGCCAGTCAGGTCGTTGAGCACCCAGGACCGCATGGAGTCCGGGAGCGCGCGGCCGAAGCAGTAGCCGAGCCACTGCAACGGGGTGGGCCGCCGACGTTCGGGCTTGGCCATCGATACACGCTCCTCAGAAGCTCGTCGCAACGCCGCTCCCCCGTTCAGGGTACCTTCAGACCCCGGCGGTGGCGCGTTCCACGGTCAGCAAGCTTTCCGCGCTGTGCTCGGCGTGGTAGGCGGCCGCGCCGCCGCGCACGCCGAACAGCCGCTTGCTCCAGACCAGCCAGAGGACGGCGATGACGTTGACGACGAGGGCCGCGATTTTCAGCGGTGTGACGCGCTCGGTGAGCTCGTAGACCTCCAGCGGCAAGAAAACGCTGGTCGCCACCACCGCGAAATACTCGCCCCAACGCTTGACCTGCCACAGGCCGACGCCCTCGATGATCTGCAAGGCCGCATAGACGAGGACGGCGAGGGCGATCCACCGCATCGCGGCGCTCGACAACCCGAGCACCGTGGAGATCCCGTGCAAGACCTTCGACGTGCCGAGATTCCAACCGAGCTGCTCGGCGAGCGGTTTGAGCAGGGGAAGGTCGGTCTCGAAGGCCCGCTGCGCCTGTTCCCTGGCGAAGCTCAAATGCAGGACGGCGTACGCGCCCGCGAGGAGCACGACGGAGCGCAACCAGCGTTCGACCGCGAGCGCGCGCATGATCCAGCGGTCCCGCAGCAGTCTGCCGTGCGGCACTTCGGGGGCGTGGTCGGCGGGGCCGCTGCGGCGCGGGGAGCCGGGAACGAAGTCGCCGCACCGCAGGCAGCGCCACGCTTCGCCGAGCGCTGTCATGACCATCAGGCGCGCGCGCAGCGCTGTCTCGTCCGGGGCGTACGTCTCATGGCCATGCCAACTGCAATACCGGAGCGACCAATCCATAGGGGAAGAATACGCGACGACGGGTTTGCGCACTGGTCCTCGAGGAGCCGGACAGCCCGTCCTGCCCCAGGAACACGCGCGGGACCGGCCCAGAAGTTAAATTGATCTATACCGTTTATTGACTTATTCCAGAAAATAGTGCATACTGGACGCTATGAGCACCACCGTCCCGCCCGCCCGGCAATTCCTGACGGACGCCGGCCTGCGCGTGACCGCGCCGCGGGTGGCAGTGCTCGAAACTCTCACCACCACCCCCCACGCCACCGCGGACCAAGTCGCCTCAGAAGTGCGCGCGCGACTCGGCACGGTCTCCACCCAGGCGATCTACGACGCGCTGCGCACCTTCGAGGAGAACGGGCTCGTCCGGCGCATCGAGCCAGCAGGCTCCCCCGCGCGCTATGAGACCCGCGCGGGCGACAACCACCACCATATCGTGTGCCGCGACTGCGGCAAGGTCGCCGACGTCGACTGCGTGGTCGGCCACGCGCCCTGCCTCGAACCGGCGCACGACGCCGGGTACCTCATCGACGAAGCCGAAGTGGTGTTCTGGGGCCTGTGCCCCGATTGCCAGCCCGCCAACTGAACAACCCCGACCCGCGCCCCGCGGAATCGGCGGCCGAGCAGCTCCTTTCAACAACCCAGCCCATATTGAGATGAGAGTAGGATCACATCATGCCCAACCACCAGATCCCAGCCACCACCACAGACGCAGGCATCCCGGTTCCCAGCGACGGAGATTCGCTCACCGTCGGCCCGGACGGCCCAATCCTGCTCCAGGACCACTATCTGATCGAGCAGATGGCCAACTTCAACCGCGAGCGCATCCCCGAGCGCCAGCCCCACGCCAAAGGCGGCGGCGCTTTCGGGCGCTTTGAGACGACCGGCGATGTGAGCGCCTACACCCGCGCGGCGGTGTTCCAGCCCGGCACGACGACCGAAGCCCTGGCCCGTTTCTCCACCGTCGCGGGCGAGCGAGGCAGCCCGGACACCTGGCGCGACCCGCGCGGCTTCGCGATCAAGCTCTACACCAGCGAAGGCAACCTCGACATCGTCGGGAACAACGTCCCCATCTTCTTCATCCGCGACCCGCTGAAATTCCAGCACTTCATCCGCTCGCAAAAGCGCCGCCTGGACAACAACCTGCGCGACAACAACATGCAATGGGACTTCTGGACGCTGGTGCCCGAGTCGGCGCACATGCTCAGCTGGCTCATGGGCGACCGGGGCATCCCGAAAACCTGGCGGCACATGAACGGCTACGGCTCGCACACCTACAGTTGGATCAACGCCGACGGCGACATCTTCTGGGTGAAATACCATTTCATCACGAACCAGGGGATCGAGTTCCTCACCCAAGCCGAGGCGGACCACCTCGCCGGCGCGAACGGCGACGTGCACCAGCAAGACCTGTTCGAGTCGATCGAACGCGGCGATCACCCGAGCTGGACGCTCAAAGTGCAGATCATGCCGTTCGAGGAAGCGAAAACATACCGCTTCAACCCGTTCGACCTGACCAAGGTGTGGCCGCACGCGGACTACCCGCTGATCGACGTCGGGACGCTGACGCTCGACCGGAACGTGAGCGACTACCACACCGAGATGGAGCAGGCCGCTTTCGAACCGAACAACCATGTCCCCGGCACCGGCCTGAGCCCGGACAAAATGCTCCTCGCCCGAGGCTTCTCGTACTCCGACGCGCACCGCGCCCGGCTCGGGGTCAACTACCGGCAAATCCCGGTGAACAAACCGAAAACGCAGGTGCACAGCTACTCCAAAGACGGGGCTATGCGGATGGAGAACGCGAAGGACCCGGTGTACGCGCCGAACTCCTACGGCGGCCCGCAGGCCGACCCGGCCCGCGCGGCCGAGGTGCGTTGGGCCGTCGACGGCGAGATGACCCGCGCCGCCTACACGCTGCGCGCCGAGGACGACGACTACGGCCAAGCCCGGACCTTGGTCCGCGAGGTGTTGGACGAAGCCGCGCGTGATCGCCTGGTGAGCAATGTGGTCGGCCACGTGTTGGGCGGGGTGCGAGAACCGGTGCTCTCTCGTGTGTTCGAGTACTGGGCCAACATCGACCCCGAGATCGGCAAGAGGATCGAAGAAGGCGTGCGCTCCGGGCAGAAAGACTGAGCGAGACGGGCGCGGTCGCACGAGAAGGGACGCGCCATGACCCTCCCCCAGCCGAAAGCGCCGCTGCTCTCCATGTGGAGCAAAGGCCGGTCGGCGACGGCAAGCTTTTTCGAGACCGCGCCGTTCAAGGTCGTGTTCGACGTGCGAGTCGCCGCCGCGCCTGAGGAGATTTGGGCCGACCACGTCTCAGACGCGCCGCTCGCTTGCCGCACTGGCCTCACGGCGCGGTGGACCTCGCAGCGCCCCTTCGGGGTCGGGGCCAAACGGACAGCGACCGTGCTCGGCGTGATGCAGGCGCGGGAGCACTTCTTCCTCTGGGACGAGGCTAAACGGCTGTATGCGTTCCAGTTCGAGGAGTGCAACTCGCCACTGATCCGAACCCTGGCAGAACGCTATCAAGCGGTTCCTCCGGGCTCCGGCTCGCGGTTCCTGTGGACTGTCGCGTTGGAGCCCGCCTGGTTCGCCAAACCGCCTCTGCGGCTCATCGAGAAGCTCGGCCTGTTCTCGCTCGTGGAGCGGTACTGGCGCAAGAAGACCGTCCCGCGCTTCGGCGCGCCGAAGGACGAGCCCCGGCGTCGAGACCGGGAAGATCTCCGATGGCACGGCGCGGCGGTCGGGCCAGTCCTGCCACGCGACGCCGGGACGGGCTCCTCGCCGCCGAACCTGAGAACAAGCGACGCCAAGGCTGAGAAGAGGTTCGCAACGCCTGAGAATATGGCCCCGACGACTGAGAATACGGCCAGATCGGTTGCGGCCAGCCCGGCGGGCGCGCACGATCGGGTCATGCCACTTTTTCACGTTGAAACCGCCGATTGGAACAAAATCTACGAGGGCGAGGGCGAGGCGCATGCCGAAGTCTCCCCATGGAACATCGGGGAGCCGCAGCCCGAGTTCCAAGCGTTGCGCAAACAGGGCGAGATAAAGGGCTCGGTCCTCGACGCCGGTTGCGGCGTCGGGGTCACCTCCGTCTGGCTCGCAGAGCAGGGCCACCCGGTCGTCGGGCTCGACCTGTCGTCCGTCGCCGTCGAGCGCGCACGCCGCCTCGCCGCCGAGCGCGGGGTCGTCGCCGATTTCGAAGCCGCGGACCTCAGCGAGTTCACCGGCTTCGACGATCGGTTCGACACTGTGGTCGACAGCGCCGTGTTCCACTCCATGCCTGTCGCCCTGCGCGAGCCCTACACCCGCCGCCTCGCCGCCGCGATGCGCCCTCACGCGCGTTTCTACGCCCTTGTGTTCTCCGCCGAGGCCTTCCCGCCCCATGAGTACGGCCCCCGCGCCTTCACCGAGGACGAGCTGCGCGCCGCTGGCGGAGCCCATCTCGTGGTGGACGAGGTCCGCCCCGCGCGGGTGCACCTGCTGGCGCCCAAACCCGGCGCGCTGCCGGAGGGCTTCGAATGGCGCGGGGTCGTCATCGGCTCCAGCGGACTGGCCCAACTCCCCGGCTGGCTCCTCGTCGCCCACCGCCCAGCCTAGCGAGAGACAGCCATGCGGCGACCCAGCTTCCCTGCGGGCCGCCGCATGGCTGCCAACACCAGCGATCCGACGAGCTTTCGCCCTGCGCTCGGCACGCGTGGAACGAGTCGCTCGCCTGGGGCGATGACCGCTCCGAAGATCGCCGTGGCCGGAGCCACCGGACTGATCGGAACACTGCTGATCGCCGAACTCCAAGCCCGCAAAGTGCCCGTCGTGCCCATCGCACGCTCGCTCGGCATGGACCTTCTGAGCGAGGACTCCCCGCAGGGAGGAGCCCCCAGCCTCGCCGAAACTCAACTGGCTGGGCTACTCCGCGGGCAAACGCGCGCAAGAGGCTCTGGTCTGCGCGAACGACGTTCCCTATTCGATCCTGCCCTCAGCGCAGTGGTTCGAGTTCGCCGACAACATTCTGAACGGATTCGCCAAAGGCCGCTTCGTGCTGGCTCCGACGTGGCGGATTCGTCCCGTTGCCGCGAAAACTGTGGCCCAAAAACTGGCCGGCCTCGCCTTGGGCGAGCCTCAAGGCATTGAGCCGCATCTGGTCGGACCTGAGGCCATGCCGCTCAAGTCGCTCGTCCGCGCCACCCTTGAGCACCGAGGCCAGGAGAAGACCTTGCTGCCGCTGCCGATGCCAAGGACCGAAGCCTTTCTCGGCGGCGAGCATCCCGAAATAGCTGTTCCGACGCTCGCGGAGTGGCTCGCGCAACAGCCGCGCGGGGCCTGATCGCACAGGCGGGGCCAGCACCATTCCGCGCGTCCGCCCAACGCCGCTTTGTTCGCCCAAAGCGAAATCGGCCACTTTGCGAAAAAAGACACTTGAGCGAAGTACGCTCATGTTGTATATACTTGAGTACGGAACGCTCAACAAGGGCGTGACGCACGAAGAGAAGACGAGAGGAGAACAACCATGAGCAACATGACCGTGTGGACTCGGCGCAACCCCTTCGCAGAATTCGACGCACTGGTGCGGAACGCATTCGGGCCGACCGAGAGCTGGCCGACCGAGACCGCGTTCACTCCCGCGACGGAAATCGTCCGCGACGGCGACGACGCCCTGGTTCGTCTCGACTTGCCGGGCGTGGACGTGGAGAACGACGTGACTGTGGAAGTGCACGACGGGCAGCTGGTTGTGCGCGGCGAGCGCAAGTCCGAGCACAGCGAGGAGCACGAGGGCCAGAGCATGCGCGAAGTGCGCTACGGGTCTTTCCGCCGCACTTTCAAACTGCCGACCAGGTCGACCTCGGACGACATCAGCGCGAACTACGACTGCGGCGTGCTCACCGTCCGCGTCGCCGGGGCGCACAAGAGCATCGAGCCGCAGCGCATCTCGGTCGGCCGCCAAGCCCAGCGCGCCGCGGTGGACGGCCAGACGGCTCCGGAACAGCCAGCCGTCGAATCCGCCGAGTGAGCTCACTGCGGCAACGACGAGAAGGGGCCGGAACCCATATGGGTTCCGGCCCCTTCTCGTCGCACAGCCACGCGCCGCAGCGCGCCTCGGCGCTGTGTTCGATCAATGCCGGGTTCGGTCAATGCCCGCTTCGCACAGCGCTGAGCACGAGACGCCCGACGCCTTCTGAGCCCGCGGGCAGCGGGTGGTAGGGCAGCGCCTGGCCGGGCGCGGGAAGAATACCGGCGATCCATGCTTGCGAGCCCGCGCAGATGCCATTGCCCAGAGACTGGGAATACACGTCCACCAGCTGCGCGCCGCCCTGGGCCGCGGCGGCGGCGAGCTGCGCGTTCAGCCTGCGTTCGATCGAGTCGAGCCAGGTGGAGTCACCAGCGGTGACTGCGCCGAGCTCGCCGCACTTCACACCAGAGGTGAAAAGTCTGGGGTAATTGACCACAAGCACTCTCGCCTTCGGAGCGCGTTGGCGGACGGCCTGAATGATGTGCACAAGACCGGAGCGCACGACGTTCAAGTTGTCTTCCATGCCCTGCGCGGAGAGCACCGGGCGCTGCTCGCCGCCGTGGTCCGCGCAAGGGGTGCCGATGCCGAGCACGTCCGTGAGCCCCAACGTGTTGCAGACCAGCACCACGTCCAGGAAGAGGCCGCCGTTGTCCCCGCCAACGGTGACGGTGACCAAGTCGGTGTCGGGGGTGACCGCGTCGAGTTGCGTGCTCAGCACGTCTGTCGTGGTCGAAGCCGAGCAGGAGACGTCCACGTAGGAGTCGTCGTCACGGCTGAGCCCCAAGCCTTCCGCGACGACGGCGGGGTAGTTGTGCGCCGAGCGGTTGCACGGCCCAGTGTCCACAAAGGGGCCCTGGCCCGCCGCCGAAGCGTAGGAGTCGCCGAGAGCGACGTACTTGCGGGCGCTCGGCTCGGCGCCGGCCACGCTGGCGGACAAGGAGCAAGCGACCAGTGCCGCGCACGTCGCCACCGGCAGGGAAGATCGGATCTTGGACAACAAACGCACAGCACTGAGCCTAGTCACTCATCCTGGGAACACGCTGTCCGGCAACAGTGTGATTGCCGTCATCTTCCCATCGGCTTTTGCGCCGAGACTGGCGGATCGGCGGGAAGGATATGGGCGCCGGTCTTGTCGCACGAGAGGGCGAGCGAACTGATGTAGCGCACTTCCCCGTCCGGTCCGGGCACCGCCGACGCGATCATGTCCGGCCGCTCGAACTGCATGCCTGTGACATGGCAGTGCAGCAGTTCCGAGGAGGGGTTGCCGTGCTCGTCGAACATGGGCACAGCGATGCCGTCGTCTTGGCGGCGCAAATAATGCCGCCCGCCGGTGGCGAGCGCGAGCACCGGCGGGAGCACGAGCGCGAGGACGGCGGCGACCAGGGGCGAATACGGCTGGATCGCAGATCCCAGCGCGCCGAAGTAGGCGAGGATCGAGACGCCTGCGGCGATCATCATGGAGCCGAAGCCCACGGGGCAGAAGTCGTACAGCATCCCCCTGCGGAACTCGGGGACTTTGGGGGAAATCTTGAGCAGGTGCTTGTTGATCGCGATATCGGAAGCCACGGTCACGATCCAGGCGATGCCGCAGTTGGCGTAGAAGCTCAAGATGTTGTTCAGGAAGGCGAACATGTCCGCCTCCATGAGCGCCAAAGCGATGCCGACGTTGAGCACGACGAAGAGCAAGCGGCCAGGATAGTGCTTGGTGACCCTGGTGAACGAGTTCGTCCACGCCAGCGATCCCGAGTACGCGTTGGTCACATTGATCTTGATCTGGCTGATGACCACGAGCACGACCGCCAAAGCCATCGCCGCCCACGGCGGCATCATGTTTTGGTAAATCGCCAGGAACTGATGCACTGGCTGGTTCGCGACCCCAGGATCGACAGCGCCGCCGATCAGGTAGACCGCCAGAAAGAGGCCGACGACCTGTTTGACCGCGCCGAACACGACCCACCCTGGTCCGGCCAACAGCACCGCCGACCACCACGTGCGGCTGTTCTGCGGGGTCTTGGGCGGCATGAACCGCAAATAGTCGGCCTGTTCCGCGATCTGCGCGATGAGCGAGAGGCAGACGCCCGCGGCGAGCATGGACCCCGCGAAGCTCACGCCGCAATGGTCCTTGCCCGCGTACGCGAAAAACGCGGAAGCCGATTCCGGATGGCGCCAGAGCAGGTAGCCGAACGGGGCCACCATGAGCACCAGCCAGATCGGCGTCGTCCAGACCTGGAGCGCCGAGAGTGCTTTCATCCCGTACATCACCAGCGGGATGATGAGCGCCGACGAGAACAGGTAGCCGAGCCACAGCGGGATCGACAGGCCCAGTTTGAGCCCTTGCGCCATGATCGAGCCCTCGAGCGCGAAGAAGATGAACGTGAAGGTCGCGAAGATGATGTTGGTGACGACGCTGCCGTAATAGCCGAACCCGCTGCCCCGGGTCACCAGGTCCAGGTCGATGTTGTAGCGCGCGCAGTAGTAGGCGATCGGGAAGCCGGTCAGCATGATGACGACCGCGAAGATCCCGATGCCGATCAGCGCGTTGCCCGTGCCGTAGCTGATGCCGATGTTCGCGCCGATGGCGAAGTCGGCGAGATAGGCGATGCCGCCGAGCGCGGAGACCGAAACCGTCCACACCCCCCAGCGCCGGTAGCTGCGCGGGGCGAACCGCAGCGTGTAGTCCTCAAGCGTCTCATGCGCCTTTGACCTTGGGGCCGGCTCACAAGAGCCAGGGGCGGGCGGCCCTTCGGCGAGCACGGGCTCTTCTACAGGTGGTGCGGACACGGGGCGGCTCCTTCGCGGCTCTCTCCCCTCTCAGTGACCCATGGCCGTATTTCCGATATGTTTCCTCAGCGTTGTCGCCGAATGAAACTGCGCCGTCCGCGTTCTCATCCGATCACACAGCGGGCGCGTCCGCCGCGCCCGGATCGCCAGAAGACGTGGCCCGCGCGCTCGGATAACAGACCGCCCCGAGCGCGGCGAAGGCGAGCACCACGACGCAGAGCAGCATCGACTGGCTCATCGCCGAGGAGAACGCCGGGCGCAAAAACACCGGCAGCTCGCCCGCAAGATCTGATGGACGGGCGGTCCCCTGGCCCGGCAGCTTGTCCGCGACCAGCATCTGCATGAGCCCGCCGACAGAAGCTGCGCCCAGCACCGAGCCGACCATGCGGGTGGTGTTGTACACCCCCGCCCCGGCGCCTGCGGCGTGCGCGGGCAGGTTCCGCGTCGCGGCGGCGCCGAGCGGCGAGTACGTCGCCCCGACTCCCGCGCCGACCACGGCCATCGGAGCCACGAGTTGCCACTGGCTCGCGCCCGCTGTGGCGACGGCCGCGAACCAGCAGATGCCCGCGCCCAACAGAACAACGCCAGAGCCGATCACGGCCATCGGGCGGCATCGGTCCGCGAGCCTGCCCAAGGGCGGGGCGAGAAGACCAGAGACCAGCGCCATCGGCGTGGTCGCCAGAGCGGCGTGGACAGCCGAGAACCCCAGGACGAGCTGGAGGTACAACATGACAGGCAGCATGAACCCGCTCATGGTGAACGAGACTGCCGCCACCACTGCCGAGGACACCGTGAAATTCCGGTCGCGGAACAGCTCCAACGGCATCAGCGGGGCTTGCGGGCGCGCGCCCTCCCACATCACGAACCCGGCCAACAGGACGAGGCCGAGGAGGATCAGCGACCAGGGCCGCGCGTCCCAGTCCCAGCGCTCGCCTTCCTGCAAGCCGAGGACGAGGGAGAAAAGCCCGAGCCCCGACAGCACCACGCCGGCGGCGTCGAGCGGGCGGCGGTGGGGCGGCAGACGCGGCAGCAGCCGCGCCGCCAACACAAAGCCGACCAAGCCGACCGGGACGTTGATGAAGAAGATCCACTGCCAGCCGAGCCGGTCCACGATCACACCGCCCGCCAACGGGCCGACGAGCGTGGCGACGCCCGCCGTGGCCCCCCACGCCCCCATCGCCGAGCCGACCTTCGCGCTCGGGAAGACCCTCGTGATCAACGCCATGGTCTGCGGAGTCATGAGCGCGCTGCCAGCGCCCTGCGCCGCGCGCGCCGCGATGAGCTCGCCCACCGTGTGCGAGCACCCGCACCACGCGGAAGCCGCCGTGAAGACCACCAGTCCCACGAGATAGACCGGTCTGGGCCCGAACCGGTCGCCCAGCCTGCCGGAGACCAACAGGGGCACCGCCCCGGCGAGCAGGTACGCGCTGGTGACCCACACGACGGAGTTCAGGTCGGCGCGCAAGTCGATCATGATCGCTTTCTGTGCGACGGACACAATCGTGACGTCCACCAAAATCATGAAAAAGCCGACGCACAACGCGGCCAAAGCGAACCACGGGCTGCGGTCGCGGTCTTCGGGCATGCTCTCAGCATCGCATGGGGCGCGCGAGGCCCAGGCAACGGCCGACCGTCCCGTCAGATGATCCGATGCTCGAACGGCTCTCCTTCGCGCAGCCGCCGGCAATTCTCGACCGCCGCCTCGAGCATGCGCGAGTTGGTCTGCTCGGTCAACCATGTCAGATGGGGGGTGACCACGACATTGCTCAGCCCGAGCAGGGGGTTCTGCGGATCGACGGGCTCCTGCTCGAAGACGTCGAGGCCCGCTGCCGCGAGATGGCCGGACTCAAGAGCGGCGAGCAGGGCCTGCTCGTCGACGATCGAGCCCCGCGCGGTGTTGACCAGCACAGCGCCGGCGCGCATTTTGGCGAAGGCCTCCGCGCCGAAGAGCTTGCGGGTGGCAGCATTGCCTGGAACATGCAGCGAGACCACATCGGAAGCCGCGAGCAGATCGTCGAAACTGCGCCATTGCGGCGAGCCGTCCGGCTTCGTCGAGGTGTGCAGCACGCACGCGCCCATGGCGAGCAGCACCCGCTCGATCCGTTTGGCGATATCGCCGTAGCCGACCAACCCCACCGTGAGCCCCGCGACCTCGCGAGAGCGCTCCAAGTAGGAGATATCGCGCATCCACAGCCCGGCGCGAGTGCGCCGGTCCTGCTCGGGCAGGGCCCGGATCGCGGCGAGGATCAGCATCACCGCGCCCTCCGCGACCGCCGGGGCGTTCACTCCGGGCATGTTCGCCACGGCGACGCCGCGCGCCCGCGCGGCGTCGAGGTCGACTGTGTCGAAGCCGACGCCGAATTTCTGCACCAAGCGCAAGTTCGGCGCCTGGTCGAAATCGGCCGCTCCGAGCGGGCGCAGCCCATGCCAGATCACGTCGCACCGCGACAACGCCGCCGCGCGGCCTGCTTCCTCACTGCCCGGGAAAGCCACGTCGAGCCAAGGCCGCACGACGCTCGCTTCGGCCTGCAGCACCGACGAAGCGGCAAAATCTCCGAGCACCCTGATCGTCGCGCCTGCAGTTTCAGCCATAGCATTGCAGCGTAGACTCTGGCGGCAATCATGGTTGAACAAACGTCGCCCACCCCGTGGACGCGGCGCGCGTGGGTGTGGGCCGTCGCCCTGGCGCTCATCGCGGCCGCGGTCCTGGGCTGCCTTCGTTGGGCCAGCATGCGGCAAGCAGCTCCCACCCGGCCGCAGCTGCACGTCGGAAGCCTCTCGAAGCTTCCCGACGCGGACTATATGAAATTTCTGCCGGTGCGCGAGGACTTCCCGAAGGGGATGCAAAGCTTCCTGACGCTGAGCGCCGAGGAATTGCGCGAGCGCCCGGACCCGCCGTTGCCCACCAATCCCCCCGAATGCGACCCGACGGCTCCGTTGCGCAGCCCCGACCTGCTGGGCGAAGTGCGGACCAGCAGCATCGCGACAGGCAGGAGGAGCCAGCCCGGCTACACCGTCGGAGTGACTCGCGAGCCGAGGGACCAAAATTTCGTCGAATCGCTCGACTCCTGGCTGCAGTCCTGCCCGCAAGCCGCGCTGCCGTCCGCCGCCAATGACCGGGAGATCCGGAGCCGGAAGATGGCCTTGGCCAAACTGCCCGAGCCGAGCATCGGCGCGGACCGCTCGATCTCCTACTCGATCACGATCACCGACGAGGGGCCGGGCGGCGCGGACGACGTGCTCTATCCGACGCAGACACATGTCATGACGCTCGCCGTGGTGCGAGGGGTCGCCATGTACTGCCTGGCGCGCAACTCAGCGCCGCAAACCGACGCGCAAGAACGCGAGCAGATGCTTTCGAAATGGGTTCAGAGAATACGGTCGTACTGAACGGTTGGCAGGTCTGTGATCTGCCAGCGCCCCCGGCCGAGCAGCTCCAACACGCTCGTGTGCCCGAGGGCGGGGGCGGCGCGATGGCCGACGCTCACCAGCACCGCGCCGGGAAGCTCGGCGCGCAGCAGCTCGTACATCTTGCGTTCGAATTCCTCGTCCAACGCTGAAGTCGCCTCGTCCAGGAAGACCGCCCGCGGCCCGGCGAGCAGCGCCCGCGCGAGAGAAAGCCGTTGCTGCTCGCCCGGCGAGAGCACCGCCGACCAGTCCTGCGTTTCGTCCAGACATTTGCCGAGACAGGCGAGCCCGACTTTGTCCAACACTTCGCGCAGGCGGGAATCCGGCTCCGCGCTGTCCTGCGGATAACACAGCGCCCCGCGCACATCGCCGAGCGGCACATAGGGCACCTGCGGCAGGAACAACGACCCGCTCGGCCTCGCGCACACGCCCCGCGCGTGCGGCCACAGCCCGGCCAGGCTGCGCAACAACGTCGTCTTGCCGCACCCAGAGGGGCCTTTCACCAGCAGCGCGCCGCCGCGCCCGAGCCGCAGGTCCAGCTGCTCGACCAGCACCGCTCCATCGGCGCCGCGCACAGTCAGCCCCTCCACGGCAAGGCCCGCTTCGAGCTCCCTCGCGGCGGCCCTCGGCAAGGCCCGCGCCTGCTCGTTCGAGGCGAGCATTTCGTCCACCCGCAGCAGCGCGGCGCTGAGCTGCGTGAACTCTTTGTAGTTCCCCCGGAAATACTCCAGCGCGCCGCACAACGAGCCGAACGCCGTGTGGGTCTGGAAGAGCTCCCCGGTTCCCAACTGACCGGCGAACACCCTGGGAGCCTGCACGATGAACGTCAGCGTGCCGCTCGTCGAACTCCCCAAGGCGCTGTTCCATCCGGTCAGGCGCACCTCGGAGGCGATGATCCGCCGCTGGTTCGCGACGATCTCGGCGAACGCCCCGTCGAACCGGGCGCGCTCAGAACGCCCGCCCCGCAAGAACGCCACCTGCTCGGCCGCCTCCCGAAAGCGGACCAAAGCGTATCTGTAGCGGGCGTTGAGCCCCTCGCTCGCGAAGTTCAACCGCACCAGCGGAGAACCGATCCAGAACGCCGCAGCGGACACTGCCAGCGCGAACAGGTAGGCGATGACCACCATGGACGGCACCGCCACGCCGAACACCGAAACTTTCGGGGAAAGCTGCCAGAGGATTTTGGAGAACGAGACCGCCAAGAGCAACGCCTTGGCCGCTCCGACGGACAGCACCGTCGTTTTGGTGGTGATCGCCTCGACGTCCATCTGGATCCGCTGGTCGGGGTTGCGGACCGGATTTTCCAGGAACCTGTCCCGGTAGAACGCCGCACCGCCAAGCCAGTCCTCGAGCAGCCGATCGTTCAGCCACATCCGCCAACGCAACGCGAACGCGCGCTGCGCCCACACATCCACGACCGCCACCAAGACGATCAACACCGCCAGGACGGCGCTGATGGCGAACGAGAACCAAAACATGTGCTGCGCCTGGGCGAGTTTGCCCCCGTCGCGCAACGCCAGCGCTTCGGCTCCGCCCTGCACCGCGTTCAAAAGGTCGCGGAACTGGTAGGAGAACACGACCGAGACCCGTACCCCGGCCACCGTCTCGAACAACAACAACGCCATCAGGCCCCACGCCCGCGCACGGCATCCCCGGGCGGTGAAGAACCCGCCGCCCACCCGGGCCAGCCGCTTGCCCCACGCGGTGAACGCCACGACTGGAGTCAGGAAAAGAGCCAGAAGCACTGCGCAGAGCGCGGCGGCGGCCACGACCCACATCGTCGAGGCCAACGCCTCGTGCGACCAGTCCATCGATTGCGCCATGGGTCGAATATGGCACAATACGAACACCGTGACCAGTTCCTCTTCGCCCTCCCCCGCTCAAGAGATCGCCGCGCTGCGGGCCGAAATCGACGAGCTCGACGCGCAAATACTCGCAGCGATCCAACGCCGCACCGCGCTCTCGCGCCGCATCGGGCAGCTGCGCATGTCGCAAGGGCAGCCCCGCACCGTGCACTCCCGTGAAATCGAAGTGCTCTCCCGGTTCAACGATCTCGGCCCGGAAGAGGGCCAGCAGCTCGGCATGCTGCTGCTGCGCCTGGGCCGGGGCAAACCGGGAGTGCCCGTCCAGTAAGGCGGCGCACACCGCCGCAGGATCTCCAATAAGGTGGCCTCATGAGCATCACGCACAGCGCCGAATGGTCCCGCCTCGCCGAGCACGCGCAGCAGCTCGGGGAAACCCATCTTCGGGAGATTTTCGCCCAAGACCCGAACCGGGGCGAGGACCTTGTGGTGACCGTCGGCGACCTGCGCGTCGACTACAGCAAGCACCGCGCGACACGGGAAACCTTCGCGCTGCTCAACCGGCTCGCCGCCGCCGCGGGCGTCGAGCAGCGCCGCGACGCGATGTTCGCCGGGGACACCATCAACACCACCGAAGGCCGCGCCGTGCTGCACACGGCCCTGCGCGCGCCGAAAGGCGCTTCGGTCACCCTGGACGGCGCAAATGTGGTCGCCCAGGTCCATGACGTGCTGGACAAAATGGGGGCGTTCACCGACTCGCTGCGCAACGGGACCTGGCGCGGCGCGACCGGCGAGCGCATCACCACAGTGGTCAACATCGGCATCGGCGGCTCGGACCTCGGGCCAGCGATGGCAGATGTGGCGTTGCGCCACTACGCGGACGGCGGGATAGCCGCCCGGTTCGTCTCGAACATCGACCCCGCCGACCTCGTCGCGAACCTCGCCGACCTCGACCCCGCGACAACGCTGTTCATCGTCGCCTCCAAGACCTTCACCACCTTGGAGACGCTCACCAACGCGCGCGCCGCCCGCGCGTGGCTCCTGGAAAAGCTCGGGGCAGGCGAGGAGGCCGTGGCGAAACACTTCGTCGCCCTGTCCACGAACACCGAGGGCGTGAGCGAATTCGGCATCGACCCGAACAACATGTTCGAGTTCTGGGACTGGGTCGGCGGGCGCTACTCGGTCTGGTCCGCCATCGGCCTCTCGGTCATGGCGGTCATCGGCAAAGAGCGCTTCGCCGAATTCCTCGCGGGCGCGCGGGTGGTGGACGAGCACTTCCTGAACACCCCTGCGCAGCGGAACGCGCCGATCATCCTCGGCCTGCTCGGCGTCTGGTACTCGAACTTCCACGGCGCGCAGTCCCGCGCCGTCCTCCCCTACGCGCAAGACCTGCGGCGCTTCCCCGCGTATCTGCAGCAGCTCACGATGGAGTCCAACGGCAAATCCACGACGCTCTCGGGCCTTGCTGTCAGCGCAGACACCGGCGAGATCTTCTGGGGCGAGCCGGGGACGAACGGGCAGCACGCCTTCTACCAGTTGCTGCACCAAGGCACCCGGTTGATCCCCGCCGATTTCATCGCGTTCGCCCATCCCGCCGAAGACCTGCCCAGCGAGGAGAAAGCGGCCGACGGCAGCGCCGCGAGCATGCACGACCTGCTCATCTCGAATTTCTTGGCCCAGTCCAAAGTGCTCGCGTTCGGCAAGACGCTGGAGGAAATCCTCGCCGAAGGCGTCCCGGCTGCAATCGCCCCCCACAAAGTGATGCCCGGCAACCGGCCGAGCACGTCGATCTTCGCGCCGAAGCTCACCCCAGCCGTCCTCGGCCAACTGATCGCCCTCTACGAGCACCAGGTCTTCGTGGAAGGCGCCGTCTGGGGAGTCAACTCCTTCGACCAATGGGGCGTGGAACTGGGCAAGGCCCAAGCCAAAGCGCTCGTGGGGCCGCTGGTCGCGCAGAACCCGGAGCCGGTGGACGACTCTTCGACCCAAGCCCTCCTCGACTGGTACCGGGCGCAGCGCCGATGAGCGCCGCGGAGCCGATCCGGCGCACGGTCGCGCAGGGAGTCCTCCGGGGGTCGCGGGACGGCGGCCTCGTGCGCTTCCGCGGCGTGCCGTACGCGCAGCCCCCTGTGGACGAGTTGCGCTTTCGGGACCCACAGCCGCCGAAGCCGTGGCAAGGGGAGCGCGACGCGACCGCGTTCGGCCCGCGCTGCCCCCAGCCCTCGTTCGGAATCCTCTCCCCGCCGTCGAAAACCCCCGCCGACGAGGATTGCTTGTACCTCAACGTCACCGCGCGCGACGATGGCTCCGCGCGCAGGCCCGTGCTCGTGTTCTTCCACGGCGGGCTGAACCTCATCGGCGACTCGTTCTACCCGGAACGCGGCGGCGGGCACCTGCTGGACGGCTCGGACGCGGTGCTGGTGACGGTCGGGTTCCGGCTCGGCCCGTTCGGCTATGTGCATTTCGACGAGTTCAGCACGGGGAAACGGCCGTTCGACTCGAACCTGGGGACCAAGGACCAACTGGCGGCATTGCGCTGGGTCCAGGAGAACATCGGGTCGTTCGGCGGCGACCCCGGCAATGTGACCGTCTGGGGGCAGTCCTCCGGGGCCAACGCGGTCGCCACGCTCCTCGCCGTGCCTGAGGCGCGCGGCCTGTTCGCCAAAGCGATCCTGCACAGCCCGCCGGCAGGCGCTGTGCTGGACAAAGCGGACGGCGAATTGTACGCGCGGATGTTCCTCGAAGCGCTCGGGGCGCAGCCGGGCGAGGCGCAGCTCGCCCTGACCCGCGCGAGGCAGGAGGAGCTTGTGGGCGCTGTGGCCAAACTCGGCAAACTCGTCCCCGCGCGCAGGCCAGGCGCCCGGCACATCGCGCCCATGGTGGACGGGGCTTTCCTGCCCGAACGCGTCCTCGAAGCCTTCAGCGCAGGCCGGACGCATCCCGTTCCGGTGATCGTCGGCACGAACAAAGACGATGTGATCGTCCAGCTGAAATGGGGCGGCCTCGCCGCCGAGGCGACGGATCTGCGCACGGCCTTGGCCCGTTGCGACCCGACGCGGGCGGCGGGGGCCGACGAGCTCTACCCAGGACTGCCGAAGCGACGCTCGTCCGCCATCTCGCTGGGCGGGGATTTGCGCTATTGGATCCCCTCTGTCGCGCTCGCCGAAGGGCAGTCCCGTCTCGCCCCGACGTACATGTACCGCTACGAGTGGTCGAGCAGACTGACCCGCCTGCTGGGGTTCGGGGCAACGCACGGGATCGAGCTGCTCGCCTGCTTCGGGCCCGCCGAGGGGCCCGCGCCCGCCGTGCTGGCGCTCAGCGGACGCGAGGAGCGCGCCGAGCTGGCGCACGCCTCCGCGAACCTGCGGCGGCGCTGGCTCGCGTTCGCCCAAACAGGCACGCCCGGCGACGCATGGCCCGCGTATCGGGCTGAGGACCGGCAGACCCTGCTGCTCGGACCCCGCGAGACGGCCCAGTCCGACCCGCGCGCACAGCACCGGCGCTTCTGGTCGGGATTCGACATGGCCGGACTGAACCACGCGGCGAGCGCCCGGTGAGCGAACGCGGCAGCGCCCGCAGCCCGTTCTGCCCAGCCCACTCGGTTTTCTCCCGCTCTGCCAGCGATTGCACTACTATGCCGGAACAGAGGAACACGAGAGGACGCACCTGGTGACAAGCGATGCGGAGTTCGCGGCGCAGCTTGCCCGCGACACAGGCCAGATCCTCCTCGGAGTCCAACGCTCGGCCCTGCTCGAGGGGCACGACCTCGGCGACGCGGGCGATCTGCTCGCCCAAGAGTTCATCGCCCGTGTGCTGGGCGTGCGCAAGCCGTTGGACGCGGTCCTGTCCGAAGAGGCCAGGGACAGCGCCGCCCGGCTGAAAGCGCGCCGCGTGTGGATCATCGACCCCTTGGACGGGACCAGCGAGTTCCGCCGCCGAGGACAGGATTGGGCCGTGCACATCGCGTTGGTGGAGCACGGCGAGCCCACGGCGGCCGCCGTGTCGTTGCCGCCGCGCGGGAAAGTTTTCCAATCCGACACAGTGCCGAAGGCGACAGGTTTGCTCACGGGGCGGCTCATCGCGAGCCGGGGCCGCACGCCGTTCGAGGCGCTGCTCGTCGCGAAACGGTTGCACTTGCAACTCGTGCAGGCGAACTCGGCAGGCGTGAAGGCGATGGCCGTGGTCGAAGGCGAAGCCGACGCGTATGTCCACGCTGGCGGCCAGCACCAATGGGACTCCGCCGCCCCTGTGGGGGTGGCGCTCGCCGCCGGGCTCTGGTGTTCGCGCCTCTCCGGCGCGCCGTTGCGCTACAACGGGCCGGACACCTACCTGCCGGACCTGTTGATCTGCCGCATGGAGCTCAAAGACGAGATCCTCTCGGTGTTGCACGCGCAGCGCAACTGATCGTCTGCGCGGCGCGTTCGTACAGTGGTGTGATGCTCCCCGCGCGGATCGTCACCGCACCGCTCACCTCGGCGACGGCGCTCTCGTCATGGCTGTTGGACGCGCCGACGCTGATCGTCGTCGCCGCCCTGGGCTTGGGCTACTGGCGCTGCGCTCGGGGCAGCGCCGTCCCGCCTGCGCGGCGCATGAGTTTCTTCGCCGGACTTGCGCTGTGGGCGCTGACCGCGGTCAGTTTCCTCGGTGTCGACGCGGACACGCTCTTCTGGGTCCGGGCCTTGCAGTTTGTGCTGCTCCTGCTCGTCGTGCCCTTCCTGCTCGCTCTGGCAATGCCGTTCACCGCATTGCGCTCGGCGCTCGGCGAGGCCGGCCAAGCCCGGTTCGACCAGGCGCTCGCCTCTGGGGCGGCGCGGCTGCTCACCCATCCCCTGTGCGCCGCAGCCTCGATCCTCGCCCTTCCGTGGCTGGTCTACACCACCGCCTGGTATCCCGCGTTGCTCGAGCACGCCGCCGTGGACCAGGCGACCCGGCTGCTCGTCGTCGCGACCGGCTTCGGCTACTTTGACAGCAGACTGCAAAACGATCCGACGCCGAAGAAATATCCGCAGCTCATCACATTGCTGCTCACAGCGGCCGAAGTCATCGGGGATGGCGTTCTCGGACTGGTGCTCTGGCTCGGCCCCGTCCTCGCTCCAGCCCATTACGCCGCGCGCGCATGGGGCCCCTCGATGCGGTTGGACCAAGTGGTCGGGGCCGGGATCATCTGGATCCTCGGCGACGTGGTCGGCGTGCCGTTCCTGTTCGCGGTGCTGCAGTCGTTGCGTGGCGAGGAGCGCCAGGTCGAAAAGCAGACCGACACCGACCTCGACAGCCTCGAAACGACCGAGCCGCGCGCCGCTTCTGGCCTGTGGTGGGAGAACGACCCGCAGTTGCGGGATAGGTTCCGGCGTTAGGAGACCTTTCGGTCTTCCCGCGCGATCAACAGCGGGCAGGGCGAGTGGTACACCATGGCTTGGCTTGTGGAGCCGAGGAAGGTGGACGCGAGCTCGCCCCGGCCTCTGGTCCCCACGACCACGAGCTGCGCGCCTTTGGCCAGTTCGAGCAGCCAGCGCTTGGGGCGCGCGAACGAGAAGACCTTGCGCACTTTCACTGCTGGGTACCGCTCCTGCCAGAAGCCGATCTTCTCGGCGAGCATCTGCTCCTCGCCCTCCCCTGCCCTGTCCCAATCCATCGGCAACGCACACGCGGAGGCGCCCGCGGACACGGCCAGATGCTCGGTGCGCGCGTGCGCGGCGAGCACATCGGCCCCGCGCCACGCGGCCTCGTCGAAGGCCAATTTGACGGCGAGGTCGCTGGCCGCGGAGCCGTCCACGCCGACGAGCACCGGGCCGGGAACGGACGAGTCCGGCTCCTCGCCCCGTATCACAGCGACCGGGCAACGCGCCCGGTGCAGCACGCCCACCGCGTTCGATCCGACCAGCGCGCCCCGCAGCGCGCCTTTCCCGCTGGACCCCAGCACAACCATCCGCGCGCCGCAGGAGACCTGCGCGAGCCCGGCGACTGGGCTCAAGTTTTCCAGTCGCAGTTCAACAGGCAGGTCTGGGTACCGCTCTCGGACCTTGTCGCGAGCTTGTCGCAAAAGCCGCTCGCCGTCGGCCTGCACGCTCCACACCAGAGACCCGTCCAGGTCCACGCCAGCGCTGGAGCTGGAGGCGGGGAAATCGACCGAATGCATGACCAGCAGTGGCAGTTGGAGCCGTGAAGCCTCGTCCGCCGCCCACATCAGGGCGCGGTTCGCCGACCATGAACCATCGACGCCGACGACGATGGGGGTTGCCAAGGTGTCGTTCATGGTTTCCACACTCCTTTGTGCCGATTTGGAAATCGCAGAACTGTGATCGCAGGCAATACGCGAGTTATATGATGTGCGTCACTTTTTCAGTGTAACGGGCTGGCTCCTGGCCCACAAGGACCCGCTGAGACGAAGCAGGAACGAAACCGGGGCGCAAAGAGCCGCAGCCGGCCATCAGCGGCGCGCGCGACGTCACCGCGCTCCGGTTTCGCGCGCAACAAGCTCACCCCCGCCTGGGGGCGGCGAATCTCTCTTCTCGCAAAAGCCGGACGCTGGGCAAGTCCAGCGGCGCGAGCTCTTGCATCGGGACGCCCAGCGCGCGGGCCAAGAGCAGGTCCGCGAGCTGAGGGTTTCGCGCGAGCACTGGGCCGTGCAGGTAGGTCGAGACGACTGATCCTTGGACTGCGCCCTCGACCGGCTCGCCCGCGGCGTTGCCGTCGCCCGCCTTGACCGCGCCCAGAGGCTGGCACGCGGGGCCGAGCGAGCTCGCGCCGCCGTGGTTCTCAAATCCAGTGATCGGTTCGGACAGGCCTGCAAGGCGAGGTTCGAGCACCACTTCACCGATGCTGCGCGCCCCGGACCGCCCGCGCGTGGTGACGTCGAGCAGCCCGACTCCAGCGATCTTCGTGCCCTCCGCCAGCTCGTACCATTCGCCCAGGACCTGGAGCGCCGCGCAGATGGCCAGCACCGGCGCCCCTTTGGCGGCGGCGCGTTGCAGCCCTTGGTGCGCGAGCAAATGCTCGGTGGCGAGGCGCTGGGCGGCGTCTTCCGCCCCGCCGATCGTGTAAATGTCCAGGCTGTCCGGCACCGGATCGTCCAGGGTGATGGTCACGACCTCGGCGGGGATGCCGCGCAACGTCGCCCGTTGCTCCAGCACTGTCGCGTTGCCGCTATCGCCATATGTGCCCATCACGTCGGGCAGGACCAACCCGATGCGCAAGACTTCCTGACGGGGTTCGGCGGGGCTCATCGAGAAGCACCGCTCCTGGCGCGGGGCAATCCGCCGCCCCGGCCAATGCCGCTCAGACGCGTTCGGCGAGGGTCGCCGCCCGGATGCTCACACATGCGCGAGCATCCGTGCGTCCGCTTCGCCCGACCATTTCTCGTAATAACGCTTCAACTCCATAAAGGCCGTGTAGTTGGCGACCACATCCACCCGTCCGACCGGGGACGAGGTGAGCGCGTCGAACGGATTGCGGCAGAACTCATGCGCCACCCCGGCGTAGTCGAGCCGCACCGAGAGGTCGGCGGCCCGCTCGCCCGAGGCCACGACTTTCTTGCCGCGCAGCTTCTCGAACGGGACGTCCCACAACCAGGACAAGTCGCCGCCGTCGGCGACCCTGCCGTTCACCGCGATGACCACCGAGTCGGCTTCGACCATGCTCAGCGCCTCTTGCCAACCGGCGGGATTCTTGGCGAGCAGCGTGCGCACCGCCCGTCCGGCGACGTCGTGCACTCCATAGCGGCCGCCGACTTCTTTGAGCTCGGAGATCTCACGCAAGGCACGCGCCGGGTCCGCGCCCAACGCCACAGCCGCCGCCACCGCTTGGGCGGCATTGCCCCGGTTCACCGCGCCGGGCAATTGCAGGCGCATCGGCAATCGCAGGCCCGAGGGGCCGCGCAGATCGTCGCCGCGCAACAACCACTGGGGTTCTGGCTTTGCGAACGTCCCGGTCGAGCAGGCCCACTTTTCCCCGGTCCTGGCGATCCGAGTCCCTGTCCGAGGGCAGCTCACCGAGTCGCCTTGCCAGGTGCCGCCCGCAGCGACCCACACCACGTTCGGAGCGTCGTAGGCGACCGAGGTCACCAGCACGTCGTCGCAGTTCGCGATCACGACCGTCTCGGGAAGGCCGGCCAGTCCGACGCGCAGGCTCCGCTCGACTTTGCCGATCTCCCCCACCCGGTCGAGCTGGTCGCGGCTCAGGTTCAACAGCACCACCACGGCAGGTTGGACGGCTTTGGCGACTGCGGCGAGATGCAGCTCGTCGACTTCGAGCACCGCGTAGGGGGCTTTTCGGCCAGCCGCGAGGGCCGCGATCAACCCGGCGTCCATGTTGGAGCCTTGGGAGTTCGTGGACACCTCGCCGAGTTCGGCGAGCGCGGAAACAATCATCCGGGTCGTGGTGGACTTGCCATTCGTGCCGGTCACCAGCACTGTGCGCTTGCCGGCCGCGAGCTGGGAGAGGATCGAAGGAGCGATGCGGCCGGTGATGCGGCCGCCGATCACGGAGCCCTCGCCGCGTCCAGCCGTGCGCGAAGCCCACGCGGCAGCCGCGCCGAGGGCGAGAGCGGCACGGCCCCGGACGGTGAGACCTTTGCAAAGCTGCTGACCGCCAGTCACAGCCGTGACTTTACCAGCATTCCGCCGGTCCTTCGGTCAGTTGCGCGCGATCGCCGAGCATGCCTTGTGCAACAGGGCCAGGAGCCTGCTTGTTCCCGGCTCCGACGTTCACGCGCCGCTCACGGCCTTGTGCTCGAGCCGTCGTCGTCGGGCTGCGGCGAGTCGGGCTCGCCCGGCTTCGACGCGGCCCGCTGCTGTTCGGCCCGCTGCGCCCGCAGAATCTCTTTGCCGATCCGCCGCTGCTGCTCGGCGCGCTCTCGGCATCGGCGCAGGAACTCCTCTTCCTCAGCGGGGTCGCTGGGCGCGAATCTGCCGGGCCGCTCGTCTTCGGCGCAGTGGGTGGCGCGGGGCCGCAGCGGGGGGCGGCCGATGGCGAGCCAGAGAACCGAGCCGACCAGCGGCATGAGGACGATGAGGAAGATCCAAAGCAGCTTCGGCAGGTGGCGCACCTGCGAGTCGTCTCGCGTGATGGCGTCCGCAAGACAGAAAATCAGCAGCCCCAACAGAAGGAGGCTGAACAACCCGTACGGCATAACACCCCTCGCTTGGCGATTGTCAAGAAATCCTTTGTGGAGAAAAATTCTAGCCGCGCCGCTGCGGGCTCCCACAGCAGCGCCCCCAAGGATCGGGGCGGCCACAATCAGAGACACTGGGCCGAGGCCCCGCCGGGCGCTTTCAGCGCACAGCGCGGTTCACGGCGCTCACCACCGCCCGCAGCGAGGCCGTGGTGATCGAAGTGGCGACTCCGACCCCCCACACCGTCGTGCCGTCCACCCGGCACTCGACGTACGCGACGGCCTGCGCGTCCGTGCCCGAAGTCAGCGCGTGCTCGGAGTAATCCAGCACTGCCACTTCGACGCCGAGCCCGGCCAACGCGCTCGCGAAGGCGTCGAGCGGCCCATTGCCCTCACCCTTGATTTCCCGTTCGACGTCGTGGAATTTCACCACCGCGGTGACCTGGTCGACGCCGTCGTCGGTGGCGGCGGCGCGAATGTCCTGGCTGATGCGCTCGAGCGGACTGCGGAATTGGAAGTACTCCTCCACGAACAGGTCCCACAGCTCCTTGGAGGTCAGCTCGCCGCCTTCCGAGTCGGCGACGGACTGCACGGCCCGGGAGAATTCGATCTGCAACCGCCTCGGCAGCGCCATGCCGTGGTCGTGCTTGAGGATGTACGCCACGCCGCCCTTGCCGGATTGGGAGTTCACCCGGATCACCGCTTCGTAGTTGCGCCCGACGTCCTTGGGGTCGATCGGCAGGTAGGGCACCTCCCACAGGGCGTCCGAGATCGCGATCCCCTGCGCCTGCGCGGCGGCGGCCAGCGCGTCCATGCCTTTGTTGATCGCGTCTTGGTGACTGCCCGAGAACGCGGTGTACACCAGGTCGCCGCCATAGGGATGGCGCTCAGAGACAGGCATCTGGTTGCAGTACTCCACCGTGCGGCGGATCGCGTCGATGTCCGAGAAGTCGATCTGCGGGTCCACGCCCTGCGTGAGCAGGTTCAGCCCCAAAGTCACCAAGCACACGTTGCCGGTGCGTTCGCCGTTGCCGAAAAGGCAGCCCTCGACGCGGTCGGCCCCGGCGAGGTAGCCCAGCTCGGCCGCCGCCACGCCCTCGCCCCGGTCGTTGTGCGGATGCAGGGACAGGATGATCGAGTCGCGCCGCGCGAGATTGCGGTGCATCCACTCGATGGAGTCCGCGTAGACGTTCGGGGTGGCCATCTCCACGGTCGCGGGGAGATTCAGGATGATCGGCCGCTCGGGGGTCGGGTCGACCACGTCGACGACCGCCTCGCAGATCTCCTTCGCGAAGGACAGCTCCGTGCCGGTGTACGACTCGGGCGAGTATTGGAAGCGCCAGTCCGTGTCGGGGTATTTCGCCGACTCCTCGATCACCAGCCGCGCCGCGTCGGTGGCGATCTTGACGATCGCGGCCTTGTCGGCGTTGAACACAACCCTGCGCTGCAGGATGGAAGTCGAGTTGTAGAAGTGCACGATCACGCTCTTCGCGCCGGCGCACGCCTGGAAAGTGCGGGGGATCAGGTCTGCCCGGCACTGGACGAGCACCTGGATCGTCACATCGTCGGGGACCGCCCCGTCCTCGACGAGCTCGCGCACAAAGGTGTAGTCGGTTTGGCTCGCAGCGGGGAAACCGACCTCGATCTCCTTGTACCCCATGGCGACGAGCAGGTCGAACATCCTGCGCTTGCGGGCGGGGCTCATCGGGTCGACCAGAGCCTGGTTCCCGTCGCGCAGGTCCACCGCGCACCACAGCGGCGCGCGCTCGAAACTCTTGTCCGGCCACGTGCGGTCGGGCAGACTGACCCGCTCGACCTCGTTCGCGAAGCTGCGGTACCGGTGGACGGGCATGCCCGACCCGCGCTGCGGGTTGAAGGCGGGCTGTCCGGGCGCGGGCGGCCCGTCCGGGGCGGCCGAAGGCCGAGCGGGACGAGGAGCGCCTGTTGTCGCAGCAGGGGTGGTCGTCATAGCGGGTTCTCCAAAAACAGTCGGGAAGCGTCAAATTGTCTGAACGTGATCGGTGATTCGATCATTCGCGGAAAAGTTCAACGACCAGCGCGGCATCCCCGTGCCAGGCAGCTGGTCAGCTAGAACCCGGCACGGCGGGGAAGGAGAAGCGTGCGCAACATCTCCCGAACTATATCGGACCCCGCGCGACGGCCACCATCCGGCCCGGCGTCGCCGCGGCCGAACAACCCCCAGGGCACGCCTGCCACGCACCACCGAATAACATGGATATCGACAGAGAACACGCATACCGGATGATGACGAGGCGCCGCCCGGAACGGCGGAGCGGCCGAGCCCGAAAGGCTTCACACGTGAGCAGCGAGCCCTTTGCGAACGAACGATTTGGCCTGCCGAGCTGGCAGGCGAAAGCCGAGAACATGATCGCGCGCCTTGTGGTGAAACCGGTCATCTGGGCTGCGGCTTTCATCGCCGAAGCCCTGCACGAGTGGGCTCCGGCCCCGTTCGAAAAAATTTCCCCGTACCCGCTCTGGCGACGGGGCCTGGACGTGCTGCTGCGGGCGGCGGTCCCCATCCCCGGCTCCGTCTCGTGCAGCCGGGTGAAGATCCGAGGCGTCACCGCCGAGCATTACACGCCACACGGCGCGGCGGCGGCCACCGTGCTCTACTTCCACGGCGGCGGTTTCGTCATCGGCAGCCCGTCCTCGCACCGCCTGCTGGCCACGGCGCTGGTCCGCGAGTCCGGCGCGGCCGTGCTCTCGCTCGACTACCGCATGCCGCCGCAGATCCCCTTCACCCAGATCGTCGACGACGGCCTTGCCGTGTACCGGCAGCTTTTGGCGGACGGCGCGGATCCGAAGAGCATTGTCTTCGCGGGCGACTCCGCAGGCGGCTACCTCACTGTCGCCACCGCGCAAGCGGTGAACGCGGCGGGGCTGCCGTCGCCCGCGGGCCTCGTCGCGCTCGCGCCGGCGCTGGACCTGCGCACAGGGCTCGCGCCCACGGAGTGGCCCTCCACAGAACACCTGATCCCCCGGTTGTGGATATACAACATCGTCAGCCGCATCGTCGCCCCCTTGGGACCCGCCGCGCTGACCAGCCCCACCGACCGCGACCTCGCCGGGCTGCCGCCGACGCTCGTCCAAGTGAGCGCCGACGAAGTGCTCTATCCGCACGCAGTCCGTCTGGCCGAAGCCCTCGCCGACGCAGGCGTCCCGGTGAAACTCCAGGTCTGGGATGGTGTGATGCACGTCTTCCAGCTCGCAGGAAGCTTGGTCCCAGAATCGCGGCAGGCGCTCGCCAACATCGCCGAGTTCATCTGGTCGGCGACCGGCGCCCCGCCCGTGGAAAAGTCTGCACAGGCGAAAACCCACAGCCATGCGTGACACCGGCTCCAGCGTCGAACGCTTCAGCCCGCCGAGCACATCCGCGCAGCGGATCAACTTCGTGCTGCGATACGCGGTGCGGCCCTTGCTGGCACAACTCTTGTCGGGCTTGGCCTTGCTTGAGGAATGGGCCCCCGTCGGGCATCGGGCGCAGCTGTGGCATAGCGGCGCCCGCCGCGTCCTGCAGCTCGCCTCTGCGTGGATCCCCTCACCCCGAGGCGTCGCACGGAGCGCGCTCACCATCCGGGGCGTGCCCGTGGAGCAGAGCGTCCCGACGCGGCCGAGCGGCACGACCGTGCTGTACCTGCACGGCGGCGCGTTCGTGATCTGCGGCCCGAGCACGCATCGGCGGCTCGTCGGACAGCTCGCGCAGGACTGCGGGGCGACAGTCCTGGCTCCCGACTACCGGATGCTGCCGCAGATCCCCTTCACCGAGATCCTGGACGATTGCGTCAACGTGTACCGCCAAATGCTCGACGACGGCTTCGATCCGAAGAAGGTCGTCATCGCGGGCGACTCCGCGGGCGGCTATCTCACGCTCGCCACCGCTCAGGCGCTGCGCGACGCAGGACTGCCCTTGCCCGCGGGCCTGGTCGCCATCGCCCCGTGGCTCGACTTGCGCCGGTCGCTGCGCGGGGAAGACCGCTCGAGCGAAGTGCTCATCCCGTGGCGCCAAGCGCAACTGGTCGTGCAGAAGCTGATCGCCCCGCTTGGTCCGCTCGCGCTGGCGAATCCGGCGGACGGGGACCTCGCCGGACTGCCGCCGACGCTCGTCCAAGTGAGCGCGGCAGAGCTTTTGTTCCGGGACTCGACCTATCTCGCCGACCGTCTGGCCGAGGCGGGGGTGCGGACCCGGCTTGAGATCTGGCACGGCCAAATACATGTTTTCCAGGCTCTGCCGGACCTGAACCCCGACGCCCGTCGGGCCATCGGCAACATCGCCGGTTTCATCCGGCAGGTGACGGCGCAGACGCAGCCCTCGGCCTGAAAAATCCCTCTCGCGTTCCTGGAAGAAGGATCTTGGTCTGCGATATCAGCAGATATATACATATGCTAATATATGCATTGTCAGTATAAAGAACCCCAAGGGAAGGATGCGAGTATGACTGCTCCGCACGATATCCACACTGAGCACGACCACGAGCACGGCCCGGACTGCGGCCATGAGGCCGTCCAGCACGGCGACCACGTCGACTACCTGCACGACGGCCATCGGCACGCCAAGCACGGCGACCACTACGACGAGCACTAAACCGAAAAACTACAAAGGACAACCCCATTGCCCGGCGAACGCCACCTCCGAAAGGGGGCGGCGTTCGCGCGGGGCATTTTCTTTTGCGACAAGACCAGGGTCCGCCCCGGCGGACTCTGTGGCTGCCACCCCGACGGCGACCACCACGAGCGGCTCGAACTCGACCGGAATCCCGAACGCAGTTCGAGCCGCTTCTTTGTCGAATCCCGCCATCGGATGCGCCACCAACCCATCTGCGACAGCCTGGAGCACGAGCTGCCCGAGCGCCAAGCCAAGGTCCACGGGGGCGTACGCCACTTCGTCCGGCGCGCCAGTCGCAGCCGAGGCAAGCAGCACCAACGCCCCTGCCGCTGGAGCCCACGACTGATTTCCTCTGCTCAAGATCGCCTGCAGCTTCCCGAACGTCTCATCCGCGCCTTCTGCGTCGCGTAATCCGACGAGAAAACGCACTGGCTGGCGCCTGCCCCACGTGGGGGCCCACCGAGCAGCTTCGAGCAAGACGTTCACCTGCTCGCGAGACACATGCCCGGCGGGGTCGAGCAGGCGCGCGGAGCGCCGTGCCGCGATGATCGGATGCAATGGCGGCGCTGCCGGTGGCGAATCTTCGGCCATATGACGAGTGTAGTGCGCGGGACTAACGCGGCGCCGATCCGGCGTGCTCGTCCACCGCGGCGCGCAGCGAGCGAATGGAGTCAAGGGCGCGTTGCCCGTCCATCGCCGAAAGAGCCATCATCGGCACGTACTCGTCGTCCGGGACGTCGACCCGTGCCCACGACGACGTCTCCGGGAACGAGATGGCGAGCACGTGGTCCCACGGCACGAGCGTCTCGGCGAAAAGGTTGCGGACCCCGAGCCCGGCGTCGAGCACGCGGACTCTCGGCCGGATGAACAGCAGGGCGAGCCCTGCGAAAATCAACCCGAGCACCACCAGAGCCACTTGGTCCGAGATTCGGAAGTACACGCCGGTCTCGGAGATCCGCAGGAGCACGCCGACAGCCACATGCACCACGAGCAGCGCCACGGCGGCAACCCAGGCCAGCAAGCGCATCTTCCTTGGCCGAATGACCAGGCGGGGGCGTTCGGCTCCGCTCATGAGGATCGGATCGTGCGCAACTCGAGCGCCGCGTTGACAGCCGCCGCCGCCGCCTCGCCGCCCTTGTCCTCGGCGGAGCCTGGCAGTCCGGCGCGGTTCAGCGCTTGCTCGCGGGTCTCCGTGGTGAGGACCCCGTGCGTGATCGGCGTGCGGGAATCGAGGCTGGCCCGCAACAACCCCTGCGCGACCGTCTGCCACACGTAGTCGAAATGCGCGGTCTCGCCGCGCACCACGACGCCGAGGGCGACCACGGCGTCGTTGTCCTCCGCGAGCGCTTGCGCGAGGACCGGCAGCTCCAACGCCCCTGGGGCGCGGACGACTTCGGTTTTGACCCCGGCCCGCTCGGCGACCCGCAACGCGCCCGCAAGCAGCGCGTCCACGATGTCCAAGTGCCAGTTCGCAGCGACAATCCCCAGGGAAAGCCCGGTCGCGTCAGCGGCCAACGCCAATCCAGGGGCGTGCTCGCCAGCGCTCACGCGAGTTCCTCCCCGAACACAGACTCCTCCAAACCTTCCAGCTCATGGCCCATCCGGTCGCGTTTGGTCTGCAAATAGCGAAGATTCTCCGCATTCGCCCGCATGGGCATGGGCACCCGGTCGTGGATGGTGAGCCCATAACCGTCCAAGCCGACCCGTTTGGCGGGGTTGTTCGTGAGCAGCCGCATCGACCGAATCCCCAAATCAACGAGGATCTGCGCGCCCACGCCGTAGTCCCGGGAGTCGGCGGGCAGCCCGAGCTGCAGGTTCGCGTCCACCGTGTCCGCGCCCCCGTCTTGCAGCTCGTACGCGCGGAGTTTGTGGAGCAGCCCGATGCCCCGGCCCTCATGCCCGCGCATATAGAGCACGACGCCCCTGCCTTCTGCGGCGATGATCTCCATGGCCGCGTCCAGCTGCGGGCCGCAGTCGCAGCGCAGGCTGCCGAACACGTCGCCGGTCAAGCATTCCGAGTGCACGCGCACCAACACGTCCTCGCCGTCCCCGATGTCGCCGAAGACCATGGCCACATGCTCCGCGTCCTCGTACGCGCAGGAGTACCCGATCGACTGGAACACGCCGTGGCGGGTCGGCAGCCGCGCCTGCGCCTCGCGGCGCACATGCTTCTCGTAGCGCCTGCGGTAGCGGATGAGGTCCGCGATCGAGACGCGGGCGAGGTTGTGCTCCTCGGCGAAGACTCGCAGCTCGTCGCCTTTGGCCATATGCTCTTCGTCTTTGGTGCTCACGATCTCGCAGATGACGCCGACAGGGCGCAGCCCGGCGAGGCGGGCCAAGTCCACGGCCGCCTCGGTGTGCCCCGGCCTGCGCATCACGCCGCCCGGTTTCGCGCGCAGCGGCACCATGTGCCCTGGCCGGGTGAGATCGGCGGACTTCGTCCGGGGGTCGGCGAGCAGTCGGATGGTGTGGGCTCGGTCCTTGGCGGAGATGCCGGTCCCCACGCCGTCCTTCGCGTCCACGGTCACCGTGTAGGCCGTGCCTCGGCGGTCCTGGTTCACCGTGTACATCGGCGGGAGGTCGAGCCGGTCGCAGTCCTCTTCCTCCATCGGCACGCACAGGTAGCCGGAGGTGTGCCGGATCATGAACGCCACCAGCTCGGAGGTCGCCTTCTCCGCGGCGAACGTGAGGTCGCCCTCGTTCTCCCGCTCCTCGTCGTCCACCACCACGACGGCCTTGCCGTCGGCGATGTCTTTGATCGCTCGCTCGATGGAGTCGAAACCGCTCATCGGCCCACCCCCAGGGTCAGTCTCTCGACGTATTTCGCGATCACATCAACCTCCAAGTTCACCACGTCGCCCGTGGCGTGACGGCCAAGCGTCGTGGCCCGGATGGTCTCCGGGATGAGCGACACCTCAAACCACGTTATGCCTTCGTTGTCGGCGGACCCGTCCTGCTCCGGGCCGCCGATGGCGCTCACGGTGAGAGAAACCCCGTCCACAGTGATCGAACCCTTGTGGGCGACATATTTGCGCAGCTCCTCGGGCAGGCTGATCCGCACCACATCCCACTGTTCGCCCTTGGTGTGGCTGAGCACCCGGCCGGTGCCGTCGACGTGGCCCTGCACCAGGTGCCCGCCGAGCCTGTCGCCGAGGGCGAGCGCCCGCTCCAAATGCACGAGGGAGCCCGGCGCGAGCGCGCCGACACTGGTGTGGCGCAACGTCTCGCCCATCGCGTCCACCACGAACATTCCCGGCTCCGGCTGTTCGACCACGGTGAGGCACACGCCGTTCACCGCGATCGAGTCGCCATGGCCCAGGCCGTCGACCACGACCCGGGCTCGAATGGCGAGCTGCGCGGCGTCGCCGCTCGGATTGAGCCAGGCCACCTCGCCGAGCTCTTCAACGAGGCCAGTAAACATCTCTCAAGGATACCCTTGTCCCGGGGCGAGCTGGACCAGGACGTCGCGACCCACTTGCCGCACTTCCTCGACCGTGAATCTCAGCGCGTCCGCAAGAGTCGCGATCCCCAAGTCTCCCAGCGCCGCAGGGCCCGCCCCGAGCAGCACCGGGGCGATATGGGCCTGCACGAGGTCCACCAGCCCTGCTCGCAGGAACGCCGCCGCGAGGGTCGGGCCCCCTTCGAGCAACACATGCACCGCGTCGCCGAGCATCGCGAGCGCTTCGGCCGGGTCGCGGGTTTTGGCGAGGACCGTCGGCGCCGAGCCGTCCAGCACCCTGGCCCCTCGGGGAAGCTCGGTCATGCCGACCACGACACGGGTCGGCTGACGCGGGGCGAGCGAGCCGTCCGGCAGACGCGCGGTGAGCCAAGGATCGTCGGCGAGCGCGGTGCCGGTGCCGACGATGATCGCGTCGAGCTCCGCTCGGACCGCATGAACAGATTTTCGGATTTGCGGCCCGGTGATCCACTGGCTGGACCCGTCTCGCGCGGCCGACCTGCCGTCCAACGTCGCGGCGAACTTCCACGTCACATGCGGGCGGCCGGTGCGCTGCGCGTGCAGCCACTCGCGCAACGGGCCTGTGCGCGCTTCGTGCGCCAACACCCCGACGCGAACCCCGACGCCCGCCGCTTCGAGCGTCTTCGCGCCGCCCCCCGAACGCTGGTTCGGGTCCGGGACCGCGCACACGACCGCCGCCACCCCCGCGTCGACGAGCGCGCGGGCGCACGGCCCGGTGCGGCCCACATGGTTGCACGGCTCCAACGTGACGTACGCCGTCGCTCCCCGAGCCCGCTCCCCCGCCTGGGCGAGCGCGACGACCTCGGCGTGCTCCTGCCCTGGAGGCCTGGTCGCCCCCCGCCCGACGATCTGCCCGTCCGGGCTCACCAGAACGGCGCCGACCGGCGGGTTGGGGCTGGTGCGCCCGCGCGCCAGCCGGGAAACAGCGATGGCCTCGCGCATGAATGCCTCGTCCACGGGGAGGTCACGAACGGGCATGGGCACAGCATAGGGTCTTTTCCGCTCTGGTTGGCGCGCCGGTCGCCGCGCCGCGCGCGGCGGAGCCCGAGCGGTGGCATGCTCGAACCATGGCCGCACACCACTGCGAACTGCTCGCCCACATCTGCGGCGAAGCAGAATGGCTCGCCGCCCAAGCCAGCAGCGCCCACACGCCGCCCTCGCTCGAAGAAGTCGGCTTCATCCATCTTTCGGCGCCGCGCCAAGTCCACGTCCCGGCGAATCTTCTCTATGCCGGACGGGACGACTTGGTCCTGCTGCTCGTGGAACCTGGCCGAATCGAAGCCCCGATCCGATGGGAACAGGGCGTGCCGCCAGCGGCCGACGGCAGCCTCTTCCCGCATCTCTACGGGCCGTTGCCCTGCGCGGCGGTGCGGGGCGCGCGCCCCTACCGGCCCGGGCCGGACGGCGCGTTCGCGCCGCTCGAGCTGTGATCGGCATGCCGATGAGTCCGGCTCATGGGGTGAGCCTGGCCAGCTCGCGCAACGACTCGACCGCTTTTTCCGGGTCCTCGGCCCCGTAGACGGCAGAGCCGGCGACGAAGCAGTCCACCCCGGCCTCGGCCGCGGCCTGGATGGTCTGACGGTTGATCCCGCCGTCGATCTCGATGAGCACGGTGAGCTCGCCCTTGTCCTTGAGCGCGCGCAGACGGCGCACCTTGTCGAGCACGTCGGGGAGGAATTTTTGGCCGCCGAAGCCCGGCTCCACGCTCATGATGAGCACTGTGTCAAAACCGCTCAGCACGTCGAGGTAGGGGTCGAGCGCGGTGCCCGGTTTGATCGCGAGCCCCGCGCCAGCGCCTGCCGCGCGGATGTCTTTGGCGACAGCGAGCGGGTTGTCGGCGGCTTCCGCGTGGAAAGTGACGTTCTTCGCGCCGATCTCCGCGTACTGGGGAGCCCAACGGGCCGGGTCTTCGATCATGAGGTGGCAGTCCAGCGGGATGTCGGTGGCTTTTTTGATGCTCGCGACCACTGGGGCGCCCAGGGTGAGGTTCGGGACGAAATGGTTGTCCATCACGTCGACGTGCAACCAGTCCGCGCCGCGCACGGCGGCCACGTCGCGGGCGAGGTTCGCGAAATCGGCGGACAAGATGGACGGGGCGATCATCGGCTCTCTCTGCTGCGGCACCCGGCCAGTCTATAAACCGGCGCGATAATGCAGAATAGGAACGTCCCGCCCTCGCGTCTGAGAAGGATCTTGATGACACGCTTTGCCCTGGCCGCGGCGCTTGCCCCGGCCTTGTTCCCCCTCGTGGCCCCAGGAGCCGCGCACGCCGACCCGGAGCCGAACCCGGATTGCGTTGTTTTGCGCCAAGCCGCGGGCGGCTACTCCAAGATGGCCGACCATTTCTCCACCTTGCGCAAGGTGTCCGAGCGGCCAGCGAGCACACCGGACCAGCACGCCGACACCCTGCGCCAGCTGGCGCAGCAATCCCGCACGATGGGCGAGATGCTGCGCGATCTTTCCGCGCAGTTGACAAGCCAAGACCTCAAGACCCTGTACTGGGACGACGCGGAGTCCTTCGACGACTACGCCGACGCGCTCATCCGCAGCATCAATTCGGGCAACAGCTCCGAGCTCGATTCCGTGTACCGGCGCAACGTGCGGGCCGTCAACGCGGCGAATGACGCGTTCCACGCGGCATGCGGCCGACAGCGCCCCGCCGCACACAGGACGACGGCAGTTCGATAAAGAAAAGGGCTCCCTCGCTCGCCGTTCCTTTACGCGGGCCCGCGGCGCCCGTAGGCTGCCCGGCATGCATATTTCACGATTTTTCGTCCTCGCGTTGCCGCTGCTCGCCGTCTGCGTGCCCGTTGCGGCGGCCGCTCCGGAGGGTGACGACTGCGCCGTGTTCAAGGGCGCGGACGCCGATTTGACCACGCTGACGGGGGCGGTGCGGACCGTCAGCGACCTCGCCTCCGACGACGCGTCCGCAGAGGACAAGCGCGCGGCCGCGGAGACGACCGGGGAGACCCTGATCAAAGCGGGCGACCTCATCGCGAATGTGGCCGCGAGCGTGTCGGACTCGGGTTATCGCACCACCGCGTCCGACTACTCCGCCGCGATCAAGGAGCTCGGCACGCTCATCAGGTCCGTGGACGGCGACCCCGACGAGGCCACCACCCACAAAGCCCAAGAGCTCGCCAAACGCGTGGACAGCTTGTCCGGGGACTACGACAAGGCCCACACCGCCGCCTGCGCGGGCTGACACGCCTGAAGCGGCGCTCGGCCTGCTCGACAGCGCAGTCACCGCCGACACACGGGAAAGAGCAGTGTTAGCATAGTGATGCACACCATATTTTCTGCGCTGAGGAGGCAAAGATGCCGCTCAAATTCCCCGCGTCGCTCCGTCCGCGGATCAGCACCCTGCCAGGCCTTGGCGCAGTGGAGCGCCGACTGCTCGAGAAGTCCCGCCCGCCGAACGTCGTCCTCGCCGAGCCGCCGCCCGGCAGCGGGCTCAAGCCCGTGCTCGGCGACAACGGCCTGCCGCTGCTGGGCCACTCGATCGAATTCATGCGCGGCGGCTCAGCGTATATTGAGCATGTCTATCGGACCCGGGGCCCGGTGAGCTTCCAGACCAACTTCGGCATCACCATGGTCACCGCCCTCGGCCCGGACGCGACACAGGCGGTGTTCACGAACCGGGAGAAGGAATTCTCCCAACAAGGCTGGACGCCCATCATCGGGCCGTTCTTCCACCGCGGGCTCATGCTGCTCGACCACCCCGAACATCTCGCGCACCGCCACATCATGCAAGAGGCGTTCACCCGGAGCGCGTTGTCCGGCTATGTCGAGCACATCGACGAGGTGGCCACGGAAGTGGTGCGCGGCTGGCCCCGCAACGACCCCGCGTTCCAATTCCACGCCGCCGCCAAAGACCTCACCCTCGACATCGCGGCCGTGGTGTTCATGGGCGCGCAGCACGGCACGATCGACCACGCCGAGCTCTCGCGGGTGAACACCGCGTTCATCGACACCACGCGCGCGGGCGGGGCTTTCATCCGCCGCAAAGTGCCGGGCATGCCGTGGCTGAAGTGGAACAAAGGCCTCGCCGGGCGCACGCTCCTCGAGCGATTCTTCGCCGAACGGATCCAGGGCCGGCGGGGCTCGGAAGGCAAAGACATGCTCACCGTGCTGTGCAACGCCGTCACCAAAGAGGGCCAGTGCTTCACCGACGACGACATCGTCAGCCACATGATCTTCCTCATGATGGCCGCGCACGACACCTCGACCTCGACGTGCACCACCATGGCCTACTACCTCGCCGCGCATCCGGAATGGCAAGAACGGGCGCGGGACGAGTCCGCGCGCCTCGGCGACGGCCCCCTCGACATCGACGCCCTCGACAAGCTCGAAAGCCTCGACCTCATCATGAACGAATCGCTGCGCCTGGTCACCCCGCTCCCCTTCAACTTCCGCAGCACCGTTCGGGACATCGACCTCATGGGGCACCATGTGCCCGCCAATTCGATCATCATCACCCAGCCGGGAATGAACCACCGGCTGGCCGAGCTGTGGACCGAACCGGACACATTCGACCCGGAGCGTTTCGCCGAGCCGCGCAACGAGCACAAGCGGCACCGGTACGCGTTCTCGCCGTTCGGCGGCGGCGCGCACAAGTGCATCGGCATGGTCTTCGGGCAGTTGGAGATCAAAGCGATCATGCACCGGATCTTGCGGGAGTACCGGATCGAGCTGGCAAGCCCCGACTACCAACCTCGATGGGACCACGGCGGGATGCCCGTCCCGATCGACGGCATGCCGCTGGTGCTTCGGCCGCTGCGCGACTGAGGTCAGACCCGTGGCGGCACACCGCGCCCGTCCGGCCGGCCCCGCTTCGACAACATGAACGCCGCGAGCGCGCCAGCAAGAGCGCCGCAGAGGTGCCCCTGCCAGGACACGCCGGGCTGCCCCGGCAGCGCGCCCCACAGCACGGCTCCATAGAAAAAGAACACCACCAGGCCGAGCACGATCTGCCCCAGCCTGCGGCCGATCGGGGCCGACCCGAAGAAGCCCTGCAGAATCAGGAAGGCGATCCAGCCGAAAATGACGCCGGACGCGCCGATATGGTCCGTGGGCCAACGCGAACCGAGGCCGCCGATCAGCCAGGTCCCGAAGCCGCCGATTGCCCAAATCATGGCAGTCGCGGCGAGGAAGCGGCCAAGCCCCGCGAAAACACCGACCAGCCCGAGCACCAGGATCGCCCCCGCGTTCGCGTTCAAGTGCTGCCATCCGGCGTGCAAGAACGGGGCGAAGAGAATCCCCCACAACCCGTCCGCCTGCAACGGGCGGATGCCGTGCCGGTCGAGCCGGTGCTGGTCGAGTTGGTCGACGAACTCCACGGCGTAGAGCACCGCGAGGTAGCCGAAAACCAAGACCACCCCGAGCTGCCACTGCTCGAAACGTGACGGACGAGCGGGAACATCGGGCTGGCTCATGCTCATCGGTCCAGCCTGACAAGCGCGCCTCGCGATGTCAACGGACCTGGTTGCGCCCGTCATGATCGGCACGCATACTGAGGCGCGTCAAAAGTTTTTCGCAGCGCCGCGCGCGTGAGCATGCCGCGCACAACGAGGGAGACGCCCATGCCCATGCGCGCCACGTCCGTCCGGCCCCGTCGAAACCTGCGGGCGCGACGAGCAGCATCCCCCCGCACGCAGCAGCCGCCTCGCCCAAGGATTGCGTCGGGCTGGCTCGCCGTCGCGCTCGGCGCAGCCCCCATATTCGCCGCCGCGCCCATCGCGCGCGCGGACGACCCGCACGACTGCGAGCTGTTCAAGAACAACTCTGGCGAAGTCCTCGACAACACGGAAACAGCTGTGGACCATATGCAGCAGGCTTCGCGCGACCAAGGCCGGGAGGCGGCGCAGGACGCGGCGAGCGCCATCGTGTACTTCCGGCAGGCGGGCGACGCGGCGAAACTGCTCGCGACGAGCCTGCACGCCGCCTCGGCCAGGGCGGCTGCCACGAAGCTCGACGGGTCCCTGCACGCGCAGGCGGACGCGTTCGAAGGCACGATCAAAGGACAGGGAAGCCAGGCCTCGCAGGACAAACTCAAGGCCGCGACCAGCGATTTGAAGGTCGCGATCCACGACTACCAGCAGGCAGTGCGCAGCGCGTGCGGGAGCTGACACGCACACCCTGTGCGCCGCCGCGCCCCCATGGCCCTATGATGGACATATAGTTTGCTCTAGCGAATTTTTTGTGGAAGGTAACTGATGCTGTCTCTTCGTCTCGCCGGATCCCTCGTCGCCACGCTCGCCTGCGGGTTCGGCCCGTTCCTCGTCGCGCCTGACGCCCTCGCCGCCCCCGCGGGGCGCAACAACGACCACGACTGCGACGCGTTCGAGGCCAACGACGACGCGATCCAAGGCGACTTGGACACCATCGACAACGTCGTGGCCGGTTATTACACCTATTGGGTCGGCAACAGCTACTTCGGCAACGAGCAGTACCCCGACTTCGACCCGGACGACATGAACACGATCCTGGCCACGACGAGCAGCCTTTCCGCCCGCGCGGACAATCTGAAAAAGGGCATGCAGACCAACGGGGCCAAACTCGCCCTTGAGCGCCTGGCGAACGACTCCCGCATGGTCCACGACACGGCGCTGAAAGTGCAGAGCGGCGAATACCGCGACCGCCAGCTCGGTTTCGCGAAAGACGTGCTCGGCCGCTCCGAGAACAACTACCACAACGCGCACTCTTTGGCGTGCAACGGCGACATCGTCGACCCGCAGCACTAGGGCGTGTCGCTTCCCTGAACCGCGTGCTGCATACTGGTCGCACAGATGCATTGGTTCGTGGAAAAGGGAAGCTTCATGTCTGTTCGTTCTGTCCTCGCGACTGCCCTCGCCATCGCTCCGCTCGCTCTTCCCGCGCCCGCGCAGGCGGACGGCAACGACTGCGACACGTTCCAAAGTTCCATCGCCATCCTCAAGGACGAGCTCAACGCCATGCAGGATGTCGCGCAGGAACTTCAAGACACTGCGGAGGGCGGGGACACGTCCCGCGTCGTGTCCGAGACAAAAAGGTTGAACCCCTTCCTCCAAGAGATCGCCAGCAATGCCGGGAAAGACGCGAACCGATTCGAGGACTCCACGTACCGCAGATCTGCTTTGAACATACGGGAACACGCGTTGCGCACGCTCAACGCGGATCAGCGCCTCCTGCAGTCCCCCAGCGACAGCACCTTCGCGACATGGCGCGACGCGTATGTGGCTTTGATAGACAACGTCAACATCTACGCCGATCTCAGCAGTGAGCCCTGCGGCCTCTGACTGCTCAGCTGAGCACGTCGAGCACGATCCACGCCGCTGCCGCTGAGGGCAGCAAGGAGTCGAGGCGGTCCATGATGCCGCCGTGGCCGGGCAGGAGCGTCCCCATGTCTTTGATGCCGAGATCGCGCTTGACCTGAGACTCGACCAGATCGCCGCCGGTCGCGGTGAGCACCATCAGCGCGCCCAGCGCGACGCCCACCCAGTACGGCTGGCCGAGCAACTGCCGCACGACGAGGATCGAGCCGACTTGGCTGAGCAGAACGGCCCCGGCAAAGCCCTCCCAGGACTTCGCGGGGCTGATCGCCGGCGCCATCGGGTGACGGCCGAAGAACACACCGGTCGCGTAACCGCCCACATCCGAACAGGCCACCACGACGAACAAGCACGCGAGCTGCTTCCAGCCGTCCGCGCCGCTCTGCACGAGCAAGACGGAAAACGACGCGAAGAAAGGCACCCAGGTCACGACAAAGAGCGTGTGGGTCACTTCGGCGACGTATTGGTCCGGCTTGCCGCTGAGCCCTTTGCGCAGCAAACACCAGACCATGCAGACCACGACCGTGGCCGCGTAGGCGGCGAGCATCCCGTGGGCGCCCTTGAAAAAGCTCGCCCAAATGATGCTCTGACCGCCGATGATCGCTGGCGCGTACAACGTCGCCACACCGTGCTCGTTGAACCGTTTTGCCACTTCAATCGTGGCGATGACCATCGCAACGGCGATCACGGCGACCCACAGCTTGGGAGCCAGCGCGAGCACGGCGACGATCATCGCGCCGAGGGAGACGCCGACAATGATCGCGGCGGCGAGGTCTCGCCCCGCCTTGGGCTTCTTCTTGGATTCGCCGGATCTGTCTGTTCGACCCTTCTCCGGCGGCCCCCCGGCTTCTGCCGTCATAGCGCGCATCACTCCTGGCCTCACGACGACAGCTCGATCACACCTCGAGCAGCTCGGCTTCTTTCTTCTTCACAAGTTCGTCAATGACGCCGACGAACCTCGCGGTCAGCTTATCGAGTTCTTTCTCGGCGCGGGCCACGTCGTCCTCGCCCGTCTGCCCCTCTTTCGAGAGCTTGCCGAGCTGTTCGTTCGCCTTGCGCCGCACGTTGCGCACCGTCACCCTGGCCTCTTCCGCCTTGCCTCGGGCCTGTTTGGCGAACTCTTTGCGCCGTTCCTCGGTGAGCGCTGGAATCGCCACCCGCACGACCTGGCCGTCGTTGCTCGGGTTCAGACCCAGGTCGCTCTTTTGGATCGCCTCCTCGATAGCGCGCAACTGTCCCGCCTCATAGGGCTTGATGACCACGAGGCGCGGGTCCGGGGTCTGCACGCTGGAAATCTGCGGGATCGGGGTCGGGGTGCCGTAGTAGTCCACTACCACCTTGGCGAAAAGCGAGGCTGTGGCGCGGCCTGTGCGGATGGCCGCGAAATCGTCCTTGGCCACTTCCACGGCCAATTCCATGCGCTCCTCGGCCTCGAAGAGAATCTCGTCAATCATTGTGTGTCCATTCTTCCCGAGCGAACCGCCGTCGCTTGCACCATCGCGTCCCAATTACCAACGAACGAGGGTGCCGATCCGCTCGCCCGACACCGCGCGGGCGATGTTGCCGGAAACGAGCAGATTGAACACCAGCATCGGCATCTTGTTGTCCCGGCACACTGCGAACGCTGCGGCGTCTGCCACTTTCAAGCCGCGCTCCAATGCCTCTTGGAACGTCAGCTCGTCGTATTTGACCGCGTCGGGGTTTTTCTTCGGATCGTCCGAATAGACGCCGTCAACCCCCTTCGCGAGCAGCACCACTTCGGCTCCGACTTCCAACGCGCGCTGCGCGGCGGTGGTGTCGGTGGAGAAATACGGCAAGCCCATGCCGGCGCCGAAGATGACCACACGGCCCTTCTCCAAGTGGCGCTTGGCCCGCAGCGGGATGTACGGTTCGGCGACCTGCCCCATCGTGATGGCTGTTTGCACGCGGGTGTCGATGCCCTTCTTCTGCAAGAAGTCCTGCAGGGCCAAGCAGTTCATGACCGTGCCGAGCATGCCCATGTAATCCGCGCGCGAGCGCTCCAAGCCGCGTTGCTGCAACTCGGCGCCTCGGAAGAAGTTGCCGCCGCCGATCACCACCGCGACCTGGACGCCCTGGGCGACCACATCGGCGATCTGCTCGGCGACCGCGTCCACAACGTCTGGGTCCACCCCGACGCTCCCGCCGCCGAACATCTCGCCGCCCAGTTTGAGCAGCACCCGGCCATACCCCTGACGAGGAGGCCGGTTGACGGATTCAGCGGTGGGAGCTTCAGTCATGGCGCGATCAGCTCTGGCCGACCTCGAACCGGACGAACCGGGTGACTTCGGCGCCAGCGGATTTGAGCTGGTTCGCGACTGTCTGCTTCGGATCGGCGACGCTCGCCTGCTCCAGCAGCACAGCTTCCTTGAAGAAAGCGCCCACTCGGCCTTCGACGATCTTCGCGATGGCCTGCTCGGGCTTGCCCTCGGACCGGGTGATCTCCTCGGCGACGCGGCGCTCTTGCTCGACGACGTCCTCGGGCACGTCCTCGCGGGAGAGGTACTTGGCCTTGAGCGCGGCGATCTGCTTCGCGGCCCAGTTCGCGGCCTCGGCGGCCTTGTCGCCGTCGCCGGTGTACTCCACGAGCACGCCGATCGCGGGCGGCAGGTCGGAGCTGCGCTGGTGCAAGTAGGTCGCGACTGTGCCGTCGAAGGACGCGACCCGGCCAAGGGCAAGTTTCTCGCCGATCTTCGCGGAAAGCTCGTCCACGGCCTCTTTCACCGTCTTGCCGTCGAGGTCGACAGCCTCGAGTTCGGCGGTGGACTGCGGCCGGGCAGTGGCGGCGGCCTTCACGATGCGCTCGGCGAGCGACTGGAAGTCACTGCCCTTGGCGACGAAGTCCGTCTCGCAGTTGAACTCGACGAGCACGCCGTCCGCGCTGGCCACCAAGCCCTCGGCGGTGGTCCGCTCCGCGCGCTTGCCGACGTCCTTGGCGCCTTTGACCCGGAGGATCTCCACCGCCTTGTCGAATTCGCCGTCGCTCTCGGCAAGAGCGTTCTTGCAGTCCATCATGCCCGAGCCGGTGAGGTCGCGCAGGCGTTTCACATCGGCGGCGGTGTAGTTCGCCATCCTCGTTCTCCCTTTAGGTCGTTGTTGTGCCAATACGTTTCACGAAGAAGCGCGTCAGGCCGTGGAGGCCGCGCCTTCCACGGACACGGCTTCCGCGGCGGCGGGCTCAGCGGCGGCAGGCTCCGCAGCCTCTGCGGCAGCGGGCTCTGCGGCCTCGCCGCCCTGGGCGAGCAGCTCCTGCTCCCACTCGGCAAGCGGCTCCGCCTCGCCGCCCTTGCCGCCGCGCTGGCTCGCGCGCTGCTGCAAACCGTCGGCCACCGCGGTGGCGACCACACGGGTGAGCAGCGCGGCGGAACGGATCGCGTCGTCGTTGGCCGGGATCGGGTAGTCGACCAAGTCGGGGTCGCAGTTCGTGTCGAGGATCGCGACCACCGGGATGCCGAGTTTGCGGGCCTCGCCGACGGCGATGTGCTCCTTGTTGGTGTCGACGACCCACAGCGCGGACGGCAGCTTGGCCATGTCGCGCAGGCCGCCAAGGCTGCGGTCGAGCTTGTTCATCTCACGGGTGAGGCCGAGGATCTCTTTCTTGGTGCGCCCGGAGAAGCCCCCGGTCTGCTCCATGGACTCGAGCTCTTTCAGGCGCTGCAGCCGCTTGTGGACGGTCTGGAAGTTCGTGAGCATGCCGCCGAGCCAGCGCTGGTTGACGTACGGCATGCCGACGCGGGCCGCCTCGGTCGCGATGGGCTCCTGGGCCTGCTTCTTGGTGCCGACGAAGAGGATCGTGCCGCCGTGCGCGACGGTCTCCTTGACGAACTCGTAGGCGCGGTCGATCGCGGTCAGCGTCTGCTGCAAGTCGATGATGTAAATGCCGTTGCGGTCGGTGAAGATGAAACGCTTCATCTTCGGGTTCCAACGGCGGGTCTGATGCCCGAAATGTGCGCCGCTGTCGAGCAGCTGCCGCATAGTCACCACAGCCATGGTGCATGCACCCCTTCATACAGTGAGGAACAACGTTCCTCTGGTCGGTTCTGCCTGGACCGGTCGGCCCAAAGCCCTGGCGCCAGTCTCAGCGGCACGCCCGTCGTCCTCTGGGTCCGACGGGACCGTCCTGCCGTGAGCGCTTCCCCTCAAAAATTTGAAAGGCCCTCGTGAGAGGGGTTTCTGGCACGCGAAGTCACCGCCGAAGCGGTGCGCTCACGAGTTTAACAGGGAATGCGCCCAATCCGCCAATCCGTCCAACTGCCGCTCAGCGGCAGCCCGAGCCCCTGGCAGGGCGGCCGCGTCCGGGACCGGCTCGGTCGCTTCGAGGTAGATCTTCAGCTTCGGCTCCGTGCCGGAAGGGCGGACCACCACGCGCAGGCTGTCGCTGGTCATGACCACCGCGTCCGTGCTCGGCCCGCGCGCTGGCCGAGCGAGGTCTTCGAATCGGGCAGGCTCGCCCCGCAGCTCGGCCGGCGGTTCGGCGCGCAACTTCGCCATGGCCGCCGAAATGCCGCCGAGATGGGGGAACCGCAAGGAAACCTGCCTGGTCGCGTACACCCCGAGCTCCACGGCGTACTCGTCGAGGACCTGTTGGACGGTGCGCCCCCGCGCCTTGAGGTCCGCGACGAGGTCGGCCGCGAGCACCGCCGCGCTGATCCCGTCCTTGTCGCGCACCGCGTCAGGGTCCACACAATGCCCGATGGCCTCCTCGTACGCGTACACAAGGGTTCCCGGCAGCCCCTCACCCGCGCGGACCAGCCATTTGAACCCGGTCAAGGTGCGCACGTGCCGGGTGAGCCGCGCTTCGGCGAGGGCTTGCAGCTGGCGCGAGGAGACGACGGTGCTCGCGGTGATCGGGTCTTCCGTGGGCGAATTGTCCAGGACCCAGCCGCCGAGGAGGACGCCCGCCTCGTCCCCGGTGAGCATCCGCCAGCCGCCGTCTGAGGGCACGCCGAGCGCGAGGCGGTCCGCGTCCGGGTCCAACGCCACGGCCAGATCCGCGCCCACACGCGCGGCCAATGCCAGCAGGAGGTCCGTCGCGCCAGGCTCCTCCGGATTCGGGAAGGGCGCCGTCGGGAAGTCGGGGTCCGGCTCGAACTGCTCCGCGACCACATGCACGTCCTCGAACCCGGCCCTGCGCAGCGCTTCGACTGCGATGTTCCCGCCGACGCCGTGCATCGGCGTCAACGCGATCCGCGCGGCGCGGGCGCTGCTGTGCCCGACGGCGCCCACCCGGTCGAGATACGTCTGCACGGCGTCGTCGACATGCGGTTTCGGCACGAGGGCGCTGCGCGGAACCTGGTTGGCCGGAGCAGTCGCCGCAAGAGCCGCCTCGATCTCCCGGTCCAACGGCGGCAAAAGTTGCGCGCCGTCGCTCACATAGACTTTGTAGCCGTTGTCCTGCGGCGGATTGTGGCTCGCGGTGATCTGCACGCCTGCCGCCGCGCACCACCATTTCACAATGAAGGCGGTGACCGGGGTCGGCAGGCTGCTCGGCAGCGCGAGCACGTCGAAGCCCGCAGCGGCGAACACCTCCGCTGCCGCTTGGGCGAATTGCGCGGAACGGTGGCGCGCGTCGCAGCCCACCACGACCGTCTCCCCCTGCAACCCCTGCTCGACGAGCCAATCGGCGAGGCCCCGACTGGCTCGGACGACCACGGCGAGGTTCATCCCGTTCGGCCCGGCGCGCATCTGCCCGCGCAAACCCGCCGTGCCGAAGGCAAGCGGGGCGGCGAACCGGTCCGCCAGCTCGTCCCATGCCTGCGCGGCGAGCAACGCGCGCAGCTCGTCGCGGTCCCCCGGATCTGGGTCGGCTTCAATCCAAGCCTCGACCTGGGCGGCGAGCTCGCGGACAGCTCCGGCCAGCGGCGCTCCTCGCTGTTCGCCCATAGCCGCGCGATCCTGCGTCATAGCCTGGAGATAATCGTGCGCAGCAGGCCCCCGACCCTGGTCGCGGCCAGATGCCCCTCTTCGAGCACTTCGGCATGGTTCAACGACTTCCCCGCGAGCCCTGCGGCGATGTTGGTCACCAATGACACGCCAAGCACTTCCAAGCCCGCCGCCCGCGCGGCGATGGTCTCGTGGACCGTGGACATGCCCACAAGGTCGGCTCCCAGCACCTGCAGCGACCTGACCTCGGCGGGAGTCTCGTAATGCGGCCCAGGCAGGCCCGCGTACACGCCTTCGGCCAAGCTCGGGTCCACCTCGCGGGCGAGCGCCCGCAGCCTGGGCGAGTACGCGTCGGTGAGGTCGACGAACTTCGGGCCTCGCAACGGCGAGCGGGCAGTGAGGTTGAGATGGTCGCTGATGAGCACGGGTTGTCCCACCCGGTACTGCGGGCTCAGGCCGCCCGCCGCGTTCGTCAGGATCACGGTGCGCGCCCCCGCCGCCGCCGCGACCCGCACACCGTGGACGACATAGGCGAGGTCATGGCCCTCGTACGCGTGTGTGCGCCCCACCAGGGCGAGGACGCGTTGGGCTCCGACCGGGATGGACAAGGCGAGGCCCTGGTGGCCGGAGACCCCTGGTGCGAGAAAGCCCGGCAGCTCGGCCATCGGCGCCACCGAACTCGGCTCCCCGAGCCGGTCCACGGCCGGGGCCCAACCAGAACCGAGCACCACGGCGACCGAATGGCTCGCCACCCCCGTGCGTTTGGCGAGCTCGTCAGCCGCGATCTGCGCCGCCTGCTCGGGGTTCTCGAGGACGTGCGCCGTCTCCACAGTCATGCGAGGCAGCGTACCTTGCCCTGCAATAAGCGCGCCTGCTTGTTCCTCAGGGCGCCATGCCTCGTCGCAAATTCCAGTACAGTGTCCAGGTGACGTTGACCCAGCCCGCCATCGGAGGTTCTGCGCCGCTGTCGTGGCAGCTGGACTCGTGGCTGGCGGCGCGCGGCGAGGACTTGGTCCGGTGGCGGAGGCAATTGCACGAGCACCCGGAGCTCTCCCGCCATGAGCATGCGACCACCGCCTTCCTCGAAGGCCAACTGCGCGCGTTGGGGCTGGCCCCGAAGCGGTTGCCCGTCGGCGTCGGTTTGGTGTGCGACATCGGGCCGGAGTCCGCCAGGGGCCGCGTCGCGTTGCGCGCCGACCTGGACGCGCTGCCGGTCGCGGAGGCCACCGGCCTCGACTTCGCCTCGCGCGTCGACGGGGTCAGCCACGCGTGCGGCCACGACCTGCACGCTGCGATCCTGCTCGGAGTCGCGGCGTTCCTCGCCGCGCAGCCGGACCTGCCGATCGGAGTCCGGCTGATCTTCCAGCCCGCCGAGGAAGTCATGCCCGGCGGAGCGCTCGACGTCGTCGCGGCGGGCGGGCTTGCCGGGGTGGAGCGGATCTTCGCCGTGCATTGCGACCCGCATCTGCAAGTCGGCAAAATCGGCCTGAAAGAGGGCGCGATCACCTCTGCGGCGGACACTGTGCACCTCACGCTCGAATCCCCGGGCGGGCACACCTCCCGGCCGCATCTGACCGGCGACCTCGTCTACGCCTTGGGCGCAGTGGTCACCGGCTTGCCCGGCTTGCTGAGCAGGCGGGCAGATCCGCGCACCGGCACCGTCGTCACATTCGGCTCCGCGCACGCCGGATCGGCCCCCAACGCCATCCCGCAGACCGGGGAGCTCAAAGGCACCGCGCGAACCAGCGACTACCGGATGTGGCTGCACATGGAACCGCTGATCGCCGAGCTTGTCCGGGACCTGCTCGCGCCGCTCGGCGTGCGCCACCGCCTGCGCTACCAGCGGGGCGTGCCGCCGGTGGTGAACGACGCGGCCTGCACCGCGTTGTTCGCGGCGGCGGCCGGGCGGCTCGGCGACGACGCGCTCGCGGAGACGGCGCAATCCGGCGGCGGCGAAGACTTCTCCTGGTACCTGCAAGAAGCACCGGGCGCAATGGCAAGGCTCGGGGTCTGGTCGGGCGATGGGCCGCAATGCGACATCCACCAGCCCGACTTCGTCGCGGACGAGCGCGCGCTCGCCGTGGGCGTGCGGCTCTTCGCCGAGCTGGTCTGGGAAGCAGCGAAAGCCCTCGGGCCCGCATGACCGTCAAGGTGACTGTCCTCGCCGGCGGAGTCGGCGGCGCCAAATTCCTGCTCGGCCTGCGCCGCCTGTTGGAGCAGACAAGCCCTGGCGCGGAGATCGCCGCAGTGGTGAACATCGGCGACGACGCGTGGATGCACGGTTTGAAAATCTGCCCGGACCTCGACTCGTGCATGTACACGCTCGGCGGCGCGGTGGACGCCGAGCGGGGCTGGGGCCAGCGCGACGAGACGTACAGCGCGTGGGAAGAGCTGAAAGCCTACGGCGTGGAGCCGACTTGGTTCACGCTCGGCGACCGCGACATCGGCACGCATCTCGTGCGCTCCCAAATGCTCGCCGCCGGATACCCGCTCACCGACGTCACCGAGGCGCTCTGCGCACGCTGGCAGCCCCGAGTCCGCCTTCTGCCAGTCTCCGACGACCGCAGTGAAACGCATGTCGTCATCACTGACCCTGTTTCCGAGGAACGCACAGCGATCCACTTCCAAGAGTGGTGGGTCAAGCATCGCGCGAAAGCCCCAGCGCACAGTTTCGCTTTTCTCGGCTCCGAGAAAGCGAAACCGACCCCGCAGGCGCTCGCCGCCATCGCGGAGGCGGACGCGGTGCTCCTCGCCCCGTCGAACCCTGTGGTGTCGATCGGAGCCCTGCTCGCGATCCCTGGGATCCGCGCGGCACTGCGCGAGACCAAGGCGCGCGTCGTCGGCCTTTCGCCGATCATCGACGGCAAACCGTTGCGCGGCATGGCCGATGCGTGCCTCGCCGCCATCGGCGTGGAAAGCTCGGCCGAAGCGGTCGGCTCGTGGTACGGCGCGCGGTTGGACACCGGCATCTTGGACGGTTGGCTCGTGCACGAGAGCGACCAGGCGCTCATCCCCGGAGTGCGCTCGCTCGCCGTGCCGCTCTTGATGAACGGCCCCGACGCGACCGCCGCCATGGCCCGTCGCGCGCTGGAACTTGCCGGAGTGGCGCTATGACCACAGACCACGCCGCGCCGGGACTGTCCATTTTCCCTGTCGCCGGGTTGCCGGAATTCGCCGCCGGCGACGACGTCGCCGCGGCCATTGTGGACGCGGTCGCGCTGCGGGACGGCGACGTGCTCGTCGTGACGTCGAAAATCATCTCCAAAGCGGAGGGGAAAATCGTCCCGGCCCCGGAAGACCCGCAGGAGCGCGACGCGCTTCGCCGGGAGCTCGTCCTCCAAGAAGCCCGGCGCGTGATCGCGCAGCGCAACCGCACCCTCATCACGGAGAACCGGCTCGGGATCGTGGCAGCCGCCTCGGGCGTGGACAACTCGAACTTGCCGCGCAACGAGCTGGCCCTGCTGCCCGAAAACCCCGACAGCAGCGCTCAGCGGCTCCGCGAGCGGGTGCGAGAGCTCGCTGGGGCGCGGATCGCGGTCATCATCACCGACACGATGGGCAGGGCGTGGCGGATCGGGCAGACCGACGCGGCAATCGGGACGGCCGGGCTCACGGTCCTGCACCGGTACGGCGGGACGTTCGACGCGCACGGCAACGAGCTGCACGTCACCGAAGTCGCCATCGCCGACGAGCTCGCCGCCGCCGCCGACCTCGTCAAAGGCAAACTCGGCGGGGTGCCTGTCGCCGTGGTCCGGGGCTTGCAACCGCAAGACGACGGCTCCACGGCGCAAGATTTGCTCCGCCCAGTCGAAGAGGACCTGTTCAGTCTTGGCGTGGATGAGGCAGTGTCGCAGGGGCGGCGGGAGGCAGTGCCCGCGCGGCGCTCCGTGCGGCGCTTCTCGCCCGAACCGGTGGAACCGGAAGAGGTCCGCGCGGCAATCGGGGACGCGCTCACCGCCCCCGCCCCGCACCACACGCATCCGGTGCGGTTCGTGTGGCTGCGGGACAAGGTGGTCCGAGAGCGGCTTCTGGCCCGGATGCGGGCGGCCTGGCGGGCTGATCTGGAATCGGACCTTTTCACGCCCGAACAGGTCGAACGACGGCTCGCGAAGGGGGACATCCTCTTTGACGCCCCGGAAGTCGTCGTGCCCTTCCTCGTCCCCGAGGGCGCGCACACGTACCGCGACGAGCGGCGCAATGCGTGCGAGCGCACGATGTTCCTGGTCGCGGGCGGCGCGGCGGTGCAGGGCCTTCTCGTCGCGCTCGCCGCGCGGGATCTCGGCAGCTGCTGGATCGGATCGACCATTTTCAGCGCCGACATTGTGCGCGAGGAACTGGGCCTCGACGCGAGCTGGTCCCCCCTCGGCGCGGTGGCCATTGGCCGGCCTGCCCAGCCCCCGGAGCCGAGGCCGCCGTGGGACATGGAGCCGTATCTGCTGGAACGCTAAGAAAGGCCTTGGAGCTGTGCACAGCTCCAAGGCCTTTCTTAGCGTGACTTTCGCCGTCGGCGACGGCGGGCGGTCAGCGACGGCGCGGCAGCACCGAAATCGGCGACTGCAACGCCATGGACCACGCGCGTTCCCTCGGGGTCAGGTGGGTCGCGATCCGAGCCCAACGGCGCATGCCGCTCATACGATGAGACCGAACAACAGCCATAAGCGCTCCTTTCACACTGCTTTTCAGCGCTTGGACCACCATCATGCAAGAACAACGTTCAGGAATCAAGGGCCAAACAGAGGATGAATGAAAGATGAACGAAATCTTGACAAACGAAACCCTCAGTTTCGGCGCGGGGTCGCGTTCGTGGGCTTGACCACAGCGAGGGGCGTCTGCATGGCCCTGGCGAAGGCCCGCTCCTGCGCGCTCATGCCCGCGGCGGCGCGCAACCACCGTGCTGAGCGGCGGCAGCGGTCCGTGAAAGCGTGCTCGAAAAGAGTCGGCGTGTGGTGAAGAAAAGCCATGGCCTGCTCCTGAGAAGAGAGGCGGCATGCCCGCTGGGCGTAAGGGCTCTATCAGCTCAGCGCGAGCGGCGGACAGACCGGAGGTGGACGGATGTGATCGCTGTCGAGACCTGTCTATGACTCGAACTGCTCATCGTCACCACCTCCTTGGGCTCGGGCGCGTCGCGCACGGGGAACGTGTCCATAGTGAACCCGAAAGCCCAGCCTGTCAAGGCAATCGTGACGAGCCATACGCCGCCGGCGACGCCCGTCGAAAGGACTCAGACGTCGGAGGAGAACCGCAATCCCCCGTCGGGAAGCGCCACCCCCGGCCAAACCCGAGCGCCCGAAAGCAACTCGCACCGCGCGCCGATCTGCGCGCCGTCGCCGACCACAGCGTCACGGATCAGCGCACGAGGGCCGACATGCACGCCAAAGCCGAGGATCGAGCGCTCCACGACAGCCCCAGCCTCGACCTTCGCCCCGTCGAAGACCACCGCGCCGTCCAATCGCGCCCCGGCTCCGATCTCCACGCCGCGGCCAAGCGCCGTGCCGCCGATGACCAGCGCGCCCGGAGCGACCGACGTCCCCTCGGGGATGAGGGCCTCGCCCCGCTGGCCGCCGAGCACTGGGGAGGGCGCGATGCCGCGCACCAAGTCCGCCGAACCGCGCACAAAGTCCTCAGGCACCCCCATGTCGCGCCAGTAGCCGTTGTCGACGTGGCCGTACACCTTGCCCTTGGCGACAAGGCCAGGGAACACTTCGCGCTCGACCGACACCGCGCGCCCGGCGGGGATCGACTCGATCACCTCGCGTTTGAACACGTAACAGCCCGCGTTGATCTGGTCGGTCGGCGGCGCCTCGGTTTTCTCCAGGAACGCCTGCACTTTGCCGTCGCCGTCGGTGACCACACACCCGTAGGCCCTCGGATCGAGCACCCGGCTGAGCAGCAAGGTCACATCGGCGTCCGCCTCCTGGTGACGGTGCACCAGCGCCGTCAAATCCGCACCGGAGAGCACGTCCCCGTTGAAGACCAGCACCGTCGGCGCGTCGAGCGACTCGAAGGCGTTGCGCAGGCCGCCGCCCGTGCCAAGAGGCTCGGCCTCGCTCACGTAGGTGAGCTCAAGGCCCAGTTTGGAGCCATCGCCGAAGTGGTCGTGGAACGCGTCGGCCTTGTACGAGGTGCCGATGACCACCCGAGTCACGCCGATCTCGGCGATCCGGCTCAAAAGATGGCTCAAAAACGGGACGCCCGCCGTGTGCAGCATCGGCTTCGGCGATGTGAGCGTGAGCGGGCGCAACCGAGTGCCCATGCCTCCGGCCAAGACCACAGCCTGAACCTCGTCATGTCCCCATCGCCGATCGGCGCGCTGGTCGTTCATGCCTGCACCTTCTTCACTGTTTGTGCTTCACTGTTCTTGCGCCGCCGCGCGTCGGGCGATCACAACCTTGGCCCGCAACCCTAGACCAAAACGCACCGCGAACCGCACAGGAGCCTGCCACCAGGCCGCGTGCCGGTCGGCGAAAAACCGATAGGCGCTGTCGTGGTGCGCGCGCAGCATCCGCGCCGGATGCCGTTTCGTGGCGTGCCCTTGGGCGTGGACCACTCGCGCGCTCGGCACATACACGTTCGCCCACCCGGCCTTGGCCAGCCGGTCGCCGAGATCGACGTCCTCCAAGTACATGAAATACCGCTCGTCGAAGCCGCCGACCTCGTCGAACGCGGATTTGCGCAGCAGCAGGCACGCGCCGGAGAGCCACCCCGCCTCGCGTTCGGCCAACTCCTCGTCCCGGCGCAAATACCGCCTCGTCCACGGGTTGCGCGGCCACACGCCGACGAGAACCGCGTGCATCGCGCCAAGGAACAACGTCGGCACCGCCCGCGCCGAAGGGTAGGGCGAACCGTCCGGCTCGCGGATAAGCGGCCCGAAAGCCCCTGCTCGCGGCCATCGTCGCGCGGCGTCGACAAGCGCGTCGACGCTGCCTTGCCCCCAGACCACGTCCGGGTTCGCCACGAGGTAGAACTCCACCTCGCCCGCACGCTCGCGGGCCGTGGCCGCGCCGAGGTTCGCCCCCCTGCCAAAGCCCAAGTTCTCACCGGATTCGACGAGCACGACGTTCGGGTGTTTGGCGGCCGCGGCCTGCGGCGCCCCGTCCACAGAACCGTTGTCCACGACCACCACCAGCGGCTGCGCTTTCGTCGCCGACGCAAGGCTGGCCAGGAATTCCTCAAGGTGCTCGCCCGGCGAGTAGGTCACTGTGACAACCGCCAACGTTGTGCCGGCGAACTGCGGCGCTGCCGGAGCCTCGTCCACGCCCGCGCCCCCCGTCATCCGTGCCGCAGCGCGTCGCGCAACGCGTCTCGCCAAGCTCGGGGCGGACGCAGACCGCGCTGCATCCAGGACGCGACCGACAAGACCGAGTACGGCGGCCGCGCCGCCGGGCGCTCCAGCTCCCAGCTCATGCACGGGCGCACCAAGTCAGGGTCGGCCCCCAGCTCCTCGAACACGGCGCGCGCAAGATCGTGCCTGCTGCACCCGCCGGTGTTGCTGAACTGCAAAAGGCCGCCTTCACCGCCCTGCCACGCCAGCTCCAAAAGCCCGTAGGCGAGATCGACGCAGCGCGTCGGCGAGCCCACCTGGTCGGTCACCGCGCGCATCGCCGAGCCGCTCTCCGCCTGCTCGCGGGCCGTGGAGACAAAATCCCTGCCGTGGCGCTCGCCGGTGTAGACCCAGCTGGTGCGCACCACGACGCTGCGCGGGTTGTGCTGGAAGGCGAGACGTTCGCCCGCGAGTTTGCTCTCCCCGTACACCTGAATCGGCCGAGGCTCGTCGTCCGCCTCATAGGGCCGGGCGAGCCGCGCCGAGAACCAGCCCTCCTCTTGCCCGGCGAAGACATAGTCGGTCGAAACGTGGATGAACCTCGCGCCGACCCGCGCGCAGGCCCTGGCGAGGTTGCCCACCGCCTCGGCGTTGATCCGGTGCGCGCCCTCAGGGTCGGCCTCGGCGGCGTCCACCTGGGTCTGGGCCGCGCAGTTGACGACCACGTCCCCCGGCCGCAACGTTTCGGCCACCGCGCCCTCGTCGCAGATGTCGAGCTGCGCGCGCGAGAGGCCCACCACGTTGTACCTGTGCTCGGCGGCGATCTGAACGACTCTGGAACCGACCTGCCCGCCAGCGCCAGTGACCACCAAGCGTTCGACGCGCGCGTTCAATATCTCGTCCCTAGCTCCACAGCACGCTAGCCTAGTCCATGCAATGAGCGAGGTTACGAGGAAGTTGTCCAACACGCCCCCGGGGTCGCGGGCGGGCGCGCGCCCAGGCGGCGCCAGCGGCAAGGCTCCGGCGCGCGCGCGGCGCGACCCAGTCACCAGGCCGAAAGTGATCGCCACCGTCTGCTCGCTCATGGCGCTCACCCTCACCGGCGCCGCGTGGAACTACTACCAAAAAGCCGACTCCCTCACGAAGTTCGACCTCAGCGACAGCCTCGCCCAAGCCGACGACGGCGCGCAAGACATCCTGCTCGTCGGCGTCGACAGCCGCACCGACGCGGCGGGCAACCCGCTCACCCAGGAAATGCGCGACAAACTCCACGCGGGCGGCGAAGAAGAGAACGGGACGATCAACACCGACACGATCATCCTGGTGCGCATCCCCGACTCCGGCACGTCCGCGACGGCCGTCTCCATCCCCCGCGACTCGTTCGTCAAAGCACCCGGACTCGGCCAGGTGAAGATCAACTCGGTGTACGGCTCCACAAAAGAAGCCGCCCGCCTGCAACTCGTGCAGTCCGGGGTGAACGACGCGGAGGCCGACCGGCGTTCCACCCTCGCCGCGCGCAAAGCGCTCTTCCAGGCGGTCCAAGACCTCACTGGCGTCTCCATCGACCACATGGCGGAAATCGGCATCCTCGGCTTCGTCGAATTCACCGACGCCCTCGGCGGCGTCGACGTCTGCTTGAACAACCCGGTGGACGAGCCGCTGTCCGGGGCGAACTTCCCCGCCGGGCGCCAGACGCTCGACGGGGCGGGGGCGCTCGCCTTCGTCCGCCAACGCCACGACCTCCCCCGGGGCGACCTCGACCGGATCGTCCGCCAACAGGTGTTCATGGCCTCCTTGGCCCGCAAAGCCCTCTCGGGCAAATTCCTGCGCGACCCAGGCAAGATCAACCAGATCATCGCGGCTTTGAAAATGTCCGTCGCCATCGACGACAAATGGAACATCATGGACTTCGCTTCGAAGCTCAGCGACCTGACCGGCGGAAAAGTGCGCTTCGAGACCATGCCCGTGGTCGACCCCGACGGGCAGACCCCCGGCGGGCAGAGCGTGGTGATCGTCGATCCGAAGTCCGTGCAAGCGTACTTCCAAGGCTTGCTCAAAGAACCGCAACAAGAACCTCCGTCCGCCCAGCCGCAAGAGACTGTGGACGTGGAGAACGCGAGCAACATCCCCGGACTCGCGCAGAAAATAGCGGCGAGCCTCGGCGAAGCCGGCGTCAACACCGGCGATGTCGGCGAATACACCGGGCCCAAACCCGAGACCAGCGCGGTCTTCGCCCGTTCGACGGACGACGCGGCGCTCTCGCAGCTTTCCGGCGCAGTGGGCCAGCTGCCCGTGCAGGTGGACAGCTCATTGCCCGCCGGGCATGTGCGGCTCGTCCTCGCGGGCGATTCCGCGACCACGATCACGGTGCGAACCCCCGAACCGAATCCGCAGCCCGAGGACAGCGGCCCGCCCGACGCGAACCATCCCATCAACGCGTCGGCTGGGGACATCCGCTGTGTGAACTGAGCGAACTCCGCATTACCCTGATGGGATGTTCCTCACACCGAAGATCTCTGATCAGGCCCTGGCGCAGGCGCTCAGCTGGGTGGTCGCCGTGGCGGTCCCTTTGCTCGACGGAGTGGCCGAAACCGACCCTTTGCATCTGAAGCAGCGCGAACCCGGCGGCGAAGGCTCGTCGAGGGTGAGCGGCGCCATCGACCGGGCGGCGTCTTTCGTGCAGGCGCGAGAGCTGCCTGGCACGGCGGGCTGGGAGTCGAAGCCCGCGCATGAGCGCAGCCGGTGGTGGGCCAAGAAGATCGGACCGATCGGCTCCGCGGTGGCGAGCGCGCCCGGAGTGTTCGGCGCGCTGTCTGACCGGTTCCCCGTCCAGGACGCGTTCGGTTTCGCGACGCAGGCGGTGACGTTGTGCGCGGTGGCCCGCGAACACGGGGTGCGTGACCGCGAGGACCTTGTTCGGATGTTGGCCGAGGTGCTCTGCGGGCGCACGCTCGACACGGCGGCGCTCGCCGCGCCCGAGGAGCCTGCCCCTTTCCGGCACAAGGACGAGGGCACGTCGCTGCCGTCGTGGACGAGGCTGGTGCGCGGGCTGTGGCGGATCACGCAGATCGTCCGATCAGTCAGCTCCGAGCTGGAAAAACGACCTCGCGGCTCCTCGTTCTACCGGCTTTTGGGCAAGCTTCCCGTCGTGGGCGCGGTCGGCGACTTTCTGCACGAGACCGGCGGGGTGCGACGAGCCGTGGAGGAGGGCGAACGCTGGCTCCGACAGGGCGGGCAGCCCGCGCGGGGCGCTCGGCGCGGGCGCTGAGCGGCGGGGCTATCCGAGCAAGTCGTCGAGCGCTGGACCGAGCGTCGGGAATCGGAATGGGAATCCTGCTTGCGTCAGCCGTTCCGGCACGCCGCGCCTGCCGCTGAGCGCGAGCGCGGGGTCCGTCCGCAACAGAGGCGCGGCGAGCCGCACTGCGAAGGCGGGCGACGGCGGAGCCCAAGGGCGGTGCAGCGCGCGGCGCAGCTCTGCCATGAACTCCGCGTTGCGGACCGGGTTCGGGGCAGTGGCGTGGACGAGTCCTTGGACTTTGCCGTCGAGGGCGAAACGCGCGATCGCGAGCCAATCCGCGATGTGGACCCAACTGAACCATTGCTTGCCCGAGCCGACTTTGCCGCCGAGGCCGAACCGGGCGAGGGCGGCCAATTTGTCCAATGCGGGCGATCCGGCCGCGAGCACGATGCTGGTGCGCAGGATCGCTTTCGAGCCCGCGACCGCGCCTTCGGACGCCGCTTCCCACGGCAGCGCCACCCCGGTCATCTGCGGCAAGCCTTCCCGGACCGGGGTGTCTTCGGTGAGCTCGGCGTCGCCCGCGTCGCCGTAAATCGCGAGCGTTGAGCCTTGCAGCCACACTGAGATCGGTTGCTCGAGCTGCTGGGAGGCCGCCACGAGCGCCTGCGTGGGGCGCACCCGGGAGTCGGTGAGCAGTTGGATGTTTTTCTTCGTGGGCGGGCGGTCCACGATCTCTCCGGCGAGGTTCACCAGGGCGGCTCCGGAAAGCTCGGCCGCCCAGGGGCCGACGTTGCGCCCGTCCCACTGGACCTGCCGATGCGCGGCGGCGGGTTTCGGCGAGCGGGTGAGCACGACGACCTCGTGCCCTCTGCCGGCGAGGTCGTCGGCGAGCCGCGACCCGAGCGCTCCTGTTCCGCCTGCGATCACAACCTTCATAGAGGGCAGCGTAGTCCCCGTCGTTTGGCGACGACGAGATGAGATTGGTACACTTAGGCTAGCCTTGGCTAATGCCACGCGGCGGCCTGGGGACCAGGCTGCCGCGGGCTCTGGCTCGCGCGAAGCCGGACGGGCCGGATCGGGCCTGCTCGACGCACGGGAAGCCCGAGGTCACACACTGGGTTCGCCGCTTGCGGCGCTGGCTGAGGAGAACGCCGTCTGAACGGACTGTACAACCCGGACCATGAGAAGAACAGCTGCGGCGTCGGGTTTCTCACCCGCAAAGACGGCGCCGCATCGCACGACATCGTCCGCAAGCTCCACCAAGCGCTGTGCGCGGTGCCGCACCGAGGCGGCATGTCCTCCGAAGGAGTCGGGGACGGCGCCGGGGTGAACCTCGACCTCTCGTCGCACTTCTTCTGCGCGCTCACCGGCCGCTCGGACCTGCGGCTCGGCGAGTTCGGCGTGGGCAATTTCTTCTTGCCCACCGATCCGGCCCACCACGGGGAAGCCCAGTCTGTCATCGAGGAGGCCCTCGCCGCGCAAGGCTTTGAGATCCTGCTCGAACGCGCAGTGCCGGTGGACGACGCGGCGATCCGCCCGGCGGCGGCGAAATACCAGCTGCCCATCCGGCAGTGGGTTTTCCTGGCCCCTGCGCACTGCCGCGCAGAGCCGCGCGGCGCAAGCGAATTCGACCGCCGTATTTACGACGCGCTCATGGCGATCGAGGCGCGCGCGTACACGCGCCCCGAGCTGCTCGGGCTCTACCCGCTCTCGCTCAGCGCGCGCACCCAGGTCCTCAAAGGAAGGCTCAACTCCAACGAGGTGGTGCCGTACTTCCGCGACCTTTGCGACCCGAGGATGCAGGTCCACACGGTCTTCTTCCACACTCGCTTCTCCACGAACACCGCGCCGAACATGACGATGGCGCAGCCGTTCCGCCTGATGGCCCACAACGGCGAGCTGAACACGGACAAAAAGAACCGGCTCTCGGAGAACGCGATCGCCCGCGCCCACAACCGCGCGATCATCCGCCCGCTGGGACAGTCCGACAGCTGCAGGCTGGATCAGACGTTGCAGCACCGCGTCCTCGAAGACGGGCTCGACCTGGTGACCGCCGTGGTCGCCATGATGCCGCCCGCGTGGGAGAACGACACGACGCTGTCGCCGCAGGTCACCGCGATGCTGGAGTACTTCAGCCTCTATGAGGAGAAAAACGACGGCCCCGCCGCCCTGATCTTCGGCGACGGCACGATCATCGGGGCCCGCTTGGACCGGCTGGGGCTTCGGCCGCTGCGCACAGTCGAGACGGCCGAATACTTGGGCGTCATGTCCGAGGCGGGGCAGGTGCCCTTCGACCCGGAAACGGTGATCGAGCGCGGGCGGATCGAGGCTGGCGGCATGCTCTACTACAACCACGAGGAACGCCGCTCGTACAGCACGACAGAAGCGTTGGAAATGCTCGCGGCCCGCCGCGACTACCCGGCCCTGTTGGCGCAGGCGCGGGTGAACATCGCCGACGTGCCGCCGGTGCCGCCCGAGGGCCAAAGCTCTCCCGCGCGCTACAACGGCGACCTCAGCCGCCACCAACGCTACGTCGCCTACTCGCTCAACCAGGAGAGCTTCAAATTCCTGATGGACCCGATGCTCGCCACGGGCCAGGAAAAGATCTCCGCGATGGGCTACGGGGCCGCCATCAATGCGCTCTCCAACCAAGAGGGCGGGGTCGCGAAGTATTTCTCGCAGCGGTTCGCGCAGGTCACCAACCCCCCCTTGGACAGCATCCGTGAAGCGGGCAGCATGACGCTGCGGGTCGCGCTCGGCGCGAAGCCGAACAGCGGCGCGAAACCCGCCCCGCAGATCGTGGTGCCCTCGCCGATCCTCACCCATTTGGACATGTTGAAGATCCGAGAGCAGCGGCACACCCCGGTGGAGCGCTTCGGCATGCGCTACCGGATCGACTTGGACGACCCCGAGGCGAACGCGCAGGCGCTCGTGCGCGCCATCGACGCGCTGTGCGACGAAGTGGAGGCGTTCGCGCGCGACACGGGCGGTGTCGCGGTCATCACCGACCGGCACGTCTCCCGCGAACGCGCGGCGATGCCCCTGACCATAGTCATCTCCGCGCTCAACCAACGCCTGATCGAAGAGGGCCTGCGGTTGCGGGTCTCGCTGATCGCCGAGAGCGGCCAGCTGTGCTCATCGCACCATGTGGCGGCCGCGCTGGGCTTCGGGGCCTCGGCGGTGTACCCGCTCGCGGTGCAGATGCGCGCCGAGGAGAAGTACGGCGAGGACGCGGACAACGCGTTCCAGCGGTTCGCCAAGGCCTCCGAGAAATCCCTGATGAAGACCATGGGCCGGGTGGGGCTGTGCACTGTGGAGAGCTACATCGGCGGCGAATTCTTCGAGCCGAACTATCTCGACACCGCGGACCCGGTGCTGCGGCGGTACTTCCCCAATGTCGTCTCGCCGGTCGCGGGCGTCGGTTTCGAGACGCTCGCCGCAGCGGTCGTCGACTGGCATAAGCGGGCGCTCACCGTGGCCGGGGAGAAAGACATCCCCCTGTTGGGCTTGTTCAAGGAGCGCGCAGAGGGCGCAGGGCACTCGTACGGCACGACGGCGGTGCGCGGGTTCGTCGATATGACCGAGGAGGACATCGCGTTCGACGACGAGGCGCGGCCAGAGAACCCCGATATGGCCGACCCGGAATATCTGCGGCTGTTGCCCCTGCATCAGCTCGAAGGCGCCTTCGGCCTCGATGACGGCGCGTACCGGAGCACGAGCTTTGACGAGATGGCCCCGCGCGCCATCGACAGCTTCGACATCACCCCTGGCTACCGGAATTTCGTGCGGGCGATGCATGCCGAGCGCAGCAGGCGCCCCGCCGCGTTGCGCGACGTGCTGGCGCTGCCCGCCGACGTCAACTTCGTCCGCTCGGCCGAAGAGTTCTCGGGCGAGATGGGCCAGTTCGCCCGGCACGGCAACAACAGTTTCCAGGTGCGGGGCCTGTTCTGTTCGCGCACGGACGACGGCTTCGCGCTGCGGCTCGCGCACAGCCCCGACCGGCTGCCCGCGCTCGCGGCTTCGCTGCAGGAACGGTTCGGCGCGCAGATCGTCGGCGCCCGGATCGTCGGGGACGAGCTGCGGCTGCAAGCCCTCGGCCAAGCCGAGGAGTATCTCGCGAAAATCCAGACCGCCCCGGAGTCGATTCCGCTCGCCTCGGTGCAACCCGCGAGCGAGATCACTCCGACCCTGACCTCGGGGGCCATGAGCCACGGCGCGCTGGTCGCCCAGGCGCACGAGGCGGTGGCGCACGGCGTCAACATGGTCGGCGGCTTGTCGAATTGCGGCGAAGGCGGCGAGCACATCACCCGCTACGGCACCATCCGAGGCTCGCGGATCAAACAGTTCGCATCGGGCAGGTTCGGGGTGTGGGCCGGTTATCTCGCCGACCCGATGCTCCAAGAGCTGGAGATCAAAATCGGCCAAGGCGCGAAGCCGGGCGAAGGCGGCCAGCTCCCGGCGCCGAAGGTGACCGTGCAGATCGCGGCGGCCCGAGGCGGCACACCAGGGGTGGAGCTGGTGTCGCCGCCGCCCCACCACGACACGTACTCGATCGAGGACCTCGCCCAACTCATCCACGACTGCAAAGCCGCGCGCGTGCGGGTGATCGTCAAATTGGTCTCCTCGGAGGGCATCGGCACCATCGCGGTGGGGGTCGCGAAGGCCGGCGCGGATGTCATCAACGTCGCGGGCAACACGGGCGGCACGGGAGCAGCAGCGGTCACGAGCCTCAAGTACGCGGGCCGGTCCGCGGAAATCGGCGTGGCCGAAGTCCATCAGGCGCTCTGCGCCAGCGGCATCCGGCAGAAAGTCCTCTTGCGCTGCTCGGGCGCGCACCAGACGGCCAGCGACGTGGTGAAGTCCGCGCTCTTGGGCGCGGACAGCTTCGAGTTCGGCACGACGGCGCTCATGATGCTCAAGTGCGTCATGGCGAAGAACTGCAACATCAAGTGCCCGGCCGGGCTGACCACGAACGCCGAGGCGTTCGAGGGCGATCCGCGCGCGCTCGCGCAGTACCTGTTGAACATCGCGCACGAGGTGCGCGAGATCCTCGCGACGCTCGGCCTGAGGTCTTTGCGCGAGGCGCGCGGGCGCAGCGACCTGCTGCACCTGCACGACCATCCGTCCAGCATCGGCAGGCTCGACCTGCGCGCGATGCTCGCCACGGCGGACGAAAGAGTCGTGGCGGACCCGGTCTACATGGAGAAGGACTACTCGGTGGACGACGCGCTGCTGGCCCAGCTCGACCTGGCGGGCTTCGCGCCGGAGCCGGTGGCGTTGACCAACCAGAACAAGAGCGTCGGCGGGCAACTCGCGGTCGATATCGAGCGGCTGCTCAACCACGGGGGCGCGGACGGGCCCTCGGTCGCGACCGACGACCGGGGCCGCCGATACCTGCTCCCTGGGAGCGTCGTCGTCAACACAACGGGTTCGGCGGGCCAGAGCTACGGCGTGTTCTGCAACGACGGCATGGCGCTGACGCACACGGGAACCTGCAACGACGGGGTCGGCAAGAGCGCGTGCGGCGGCGTGATCGCCGTCCGTTCCCCCGGCGGCGGCTCGGACAAACCTGACGGCAACGTGCTGATCGGCAACTTCGCCTTGTTCGGGGCCTCCGGCGGCAGATTGTTCGTCGCAGGCCAAGCCGGCGACCGTTTCGCCGTCCGCAACTCCGGGGCGACCGCTGTCGTCGAGGGGGTCGGCGAATTCCTCTGCGAGTACATGACCAATGGGGCCGTGCTCAATATCGGCGGGTTCGGCAGGGGCGTCGCGAACGGCATGAGCGGCGGATTCCTCTACCAATACGACCCGAAAGGCGACATGCCGGACAAGGTGAGCGGCGATTCGGCGCTCGTCCTGCCCGTCACGCAGGCCCCGTTCCACGAGACAGCGGCGCGTGTCCTGCTCGAATGGCATGTCGAAGCCACCGGGTCCGCGAAAGGCCGGGCCTTGTTGCACGACTGGGAGCACACCCGCAGCTGCCTCGTCTACACGATGCCCCGCCCGCTGCTGCAGTACCAAGACTCCGACGCGATCCTGCAGAGCAAAACGCGCAAAGAGCTGCTCGACGAGCTCGCGACCGCGCTGGCGGGCTACCAAGTCCACAAGCTCAAGGCCTCGTACCGGCAGCAGCGGCCCGTTCTGGGCGGGTCGGCTCCCAGTTACGGCGACACGGACACGGAGGAAATGTTCCAGCTGCTCAACACCTACACAGTGTTGAACATGGCCCAGCAGCTCGCGCTCTCGCAGACGCCGGGGGCGACCGACACGGCGGACCCCGATGTCAGCAAAACCGTCCGAAACCTCATCCTCACCGAGGACTTCTTCCTCGTGCAGAAGTTGCAGAAGCACGCCCGCGAGGCAATCGAGGGGCACAGCGACGAAGAGCTCGCGGTCCTGATCGCCGACAAGCGGCTCACCGACTACAAGAACGCGTTGAGCCAGCGCAATGTTTTGTCCATGGACAGCCCCGGCACGTACGGGTGGATCCTGCACCAGAGCGCGAAGAACACCGCCAAAATCGGGCGGCTGCCCTCCTTCGAGGAGTTGTTCGCGCAGCAGGCGCTGCCCGTTGTCGCTATCTCCAGCCACACCAACGCCGCCCAGGACCCTGTGAAGAGCGCATGAAAATCGCATACATCCCCGAAGACGCCCCGTTCAACGAGGACCAACGCGCCTGGATAGCCGGATTTCTCGCCGGATTGCACTCCAAGCTCTCGTTGAACATCGCCGCCGTCCCCCCGGTCTCGGCCTCCTCGGCGTCGCGGCCGCCGCTGAGAATCCTGTACGGGACGCAGACCGGCAACGCGGAGTCGGTCGCGGGCGACGCCGCGGCGGCGGCGAAGGCGAAAGGCTTCGACGTGACCGTCAGCGGCCTGGACGAGATCGCGCTCGACCAGTTCGCGGGCTTGAAACACGTCCTCATCATCACTTCGACCTACGGCGAGGGCGAGATGCCCGACAACGCCGAACTGTTCTGGGAGGCGTTGTCAGGGGCGCTGGCCCCTCGGCTCGAGGGCCTCTCCTACGGTGTGCTCGCGCTCGGGGACACGAGCTATGACGGTTTCTGCCAAGCCGGCAAACTCATCGACACACGGTTGGAGCAGCTCGGCGCGAACCGCATTATCGCCCGCGCCGACTGCGACGTCGATTACGAGGCGCAGGCCGCCGAATGGGTGCAGAACGCGGTGGGCAGCCTGGTCCCCCTTTCCGGGGCGAGCGGCAGCGACGGCGCCCCGCCGCCGAGCACCGTCGCGCGCTCTGGGTGGACCCGCAAGCATCCGTTCTTCGCGCAGCTCGTCGTCAACCGGGTGCTTTCGGGCCCAGGATCGGGCAAAGAGATCCGCCATTACGAGTTCGCGCTCGCCGACAGCGGCATCGCGTACGAGGCGGGCGACGCCCTGGGCGTCATCGCGGAGAACGACCCCGCGCTGGTGGAGGCGATCGCGGAGCATTTCCGCGTCTCGGCGGACACCCTTGTCGACGGGGAGCCGCTCGGCGAACTGCTCGGGAGGCGCTACGAGATCAGCACCCCGTCGAAAGACCTGTTGAGCGAAGTGGAAAGCCGCGCGGAGAGCGAAGAGTTCTCCCATGTCCTTCGCGGCGGGGTCAAGGAGGCGCTCGAGCGGTGGTTGTACGGGAAAGACGTGCTCGACATTCTGCGGATCGGCGGGGACGCCCTGAGCCTTGAGGAGTTCGTCGGGCTGCTCAAACCATTGCAGCACCGGGCTTACTCGATCTCGTCCAGCCCGCTCGCCCATCCCGACCGCATCCATCTGACTGTGGCCAGCGTGCGGTATCTGAGCACGGGGCGCGAGCGGGGCGGCGTCTGCTCGACCTTCCTCGCCGACCGGGCGGCGTCGGGAAAGATCTTCCTGCAGCCCAACAAGTCGTTCCGCGTGCCCGACGACGACGCGCCGATGATCATGGTCGGCCCGGGCACCGGCGTGGCGCCGTTCCGGGCGTTCTTGCAAGAGCGCGAGCAGCGCGGGGCCCGGGGCCGCAACTGGCTGTTCTTCGGCGACCAGCGCCGCGAGCACGACTACATCTACGCGGACGAACTCGCAGATTGGCAGTCCAGCGGCCTGCTCACCCATCTCGACCTCGCGTTCTCCCGCGATCAGGCCGAGAAAGTCTATGTGCAGACGCGGATGCTCGAAAAAGGCGCGGAGCTTTTCGCGTGGCTGCAAGACGGCGGCCATTTCTACGTCTGCGGCGACGCGGCCCGCATGGCCAAAGACGTCGACGCCGCGCTCCATGTCGTCATCGCGCGGCACGGCGGGCTCGACGAAGCCGCGGCCACCGAATACGTCAACACCCTCAAACGAGAGAAACGGTACGTGCGCGATGTGTATTAACAACGGGGGCTGCGAGCATTGCCCGGCGCGGCGAATCCTCGCCGGGCCGCGAGCAATCGCCGAAACCCTTCCCACGCTCGGCCTTGTCGTCTCTGTGACTGCGAACGACGCCGCGCTGCTCAGCCACACCGGCGAATATCTGCCGATTGCGCTGCCCGACGACCCGCTGCTGTGCGGCGAGGACCAGATCGGGTTGCGGATGCACCCGCAATTCGTGCACGACGCGTATCTCACGCCACGCGCTTTGACGGTGTCCAATGAGTCGGGATACCACCGAGCCCATTTCACGCCGTTGTCCGAACGCGCGGGCGTCGGGGCGCTCGAATTCGCCCCGGCCGAGCAGGCGGAAGAGATCGAGCCGGTGGACTGGACCGACCTGAGCTGGCGCACAGCCGACCAGATCACGCATCTCGACGCGCTCACTGTGGACCGTTACAAAGTGCTTCCGTTCACCGGGGCGCGGCGGATCGACCCAGAGATCATTCCGTGCTTGTTCGAACATCTCAATGAGACGGACCTGCCGTTCACCGTCGGCGTCCCTGGTGGCGGATGCGTGCAGCTGCACCGAGGCCGCTCGGTGATGGTCGGACAAGAGGGAGATCATGTCGCGGTCGTGTTCAACGCGGCGAAGTATCTGATGGCGCCATATTTCGTGGCGGAGTGCTGGGTCACGCAAGCCCATGGGGCGGCGGGGGCGACCTCGTCCGTCGAATTGTACGACCACATGGGCCGGTGCGTCACGGTCCTGACCCAGACCGGGGCGCTCTGCCCCCACCTGCACGAGGCCTGGGAGGCGCTGGCCATGTCGCTGCCCGACGACGAACCCTGACGCGCGGTCCGCCGCCGGGCGGCGGTGGCCTGCCCTATCCCGGCGTTTTGGCCGCCGGTGAGCCCAGGCAGGGCCGGGCGCTCACCCCTGCCTGCCTTTGAAGCGGGGGTTCTGCTTGTTGATGACGTAGATCTTGCCGTGTCGGCGGACCACAATCGACCCCGGCTGGTTTTTCAAGGACCGCAAAGAAGCGCGGACTTTCATCTGGATGTTCCTCTCTCGGGCAGCGTTCTGCAACGGACAACTCTATGAAAACGAAAATCATTTTCGTATACACTGAGTATAGCGCCCGGCGAAGGGGCGGCGAAGACAAAGGACGGTGCATGGCGGCGGTGGATGTGATCGCGGTGGTGGGCGGCTGCGCCCCAGAGCGCGCGCGATACGCGCGGGGGCTCGCCGACGCGAGCAAACAGCGCTTCGTGCCAGCGACCCACCTGCGCGAGGCGGACCACCCGGCGGAGGAGGCGGCCAAGATCGCGTGCTGGTGCGCGACCCGGTTCGGCTCGGTCGTGGAATTCCCCACCGAAGCCGAGCCTGTCGACGTCGTCGCCGCGTTCGCCGATCCGGACGGCGCGGTCCGGCTCGCCGAAATCGTCTGCGTGGTCGACGCGCCCCATCTGCTGCACGATCTCGCCGACGAGTCGTTCCTCGCCCGACGGGACGGCTCCGGCGGCGTGGAACAAGTCGCGCGCGCCCTCCTCGCCGCCCATCAGATCGAATTCGCCTCCACTGTGGTCCTGCTGAACTGGAAGCTGCTCGCCGCGCCGAAAATCGCGCTCGTCACAGCCCTGATCTGCCACCTCAATCCGAGCGCCCAAGTGCAGCTGCACGACGGGTGGCGCAGCCTGGGAGCCCGCCCGGGCGCCGTCCGCGTCCCCGCGCACGAGCGGCCAGGCTGGATACGCGCTCTGTCCGACGAGTTCCAGCCCCGCATCACCCACCCCGAGGTGGGCGTCGTGCGCTACCAGCAAGTGCGACCGCTGCACCCCGCGCGGCTGCTGAGCTTTTTGGACGAGCGGCTCGGCACGGGCGAGTTCGGGACGGTCGTGCGCTCGGCGGGGTTCTGCAGGCTCGCCACCCGCCCGACCCGGCCCGCCGAATGGGACCAAACCGGCTCCGTCATCGCATTGCACCCGCTCGCCCCCGACGAGCAGGTCGCAGAGGAGGACGAGCTGCTGGCGGTCGGCCAGGAACTCGTCTTCATCGGCCTTGGCCTTGACCGGCGCGCGATCGCGCGCGCGCTCGACGAGGTCGCCTTGGACGACGAGGAACTGCTGGCCGGGCCGCAGGCCTGGGCCGAACTGTGCGATCCCTTCCCCGCCTGGCCGGGCGCCGAGGACCGGGCCGACTGACTGCGACCGGCAGCGGCCGGGCTACTCCGCGGCAAGCACGTCCAGGCGTTTGCCCGCAAGGCTCGCCAACCCTCGCAGCGGCTCAAGGTCGCGCTCCTGGCCGTCGGGGTCGGCGACCACTGGCACGACGCCCGCGTCCGCCAGGACGAGGGCCACGTACGCCACACGGCGGCGGTGCTCCGCGAGATCAGTCGCCGAGCCGGGCAAATCCGAGGAAAGCCCCTGCAGTTGGGCGCGCACGTCGAGCGCGTACGCGGGCTGCCCGGACGCGGCAAGCGTGTCCGCGGCCCGCGCCGCCGAAAGCGCCGCGTCCGCGCCGAAGGCCCACAGCACCCGCGCCGCAGGCGCGGCGGCCGGACGCACCGGCGGCGCCCACAGCGCGGGGGCGCGCGTCTGGGCGCCGCTGGCGGCCGGGCGGCCCTCGGTCACACAACCCGCGCCCACCGTTTCATTGCTGAGCTCGTCCACGAGAATGAACGAGCCCGTCTCCCGGTTCTGCTGGTACGGGTCCACGACCACATCGCCCGCAAGGCGCAGCACCACTTCGCCGATGTCGTTGAGCCGCAACTCGCCCGGATGCGGCTCCTGGACGAGTTCTTCGGCGTCCAGACGGTGCCGGATCTGCGCGACCTGGGCCAACACCCATCGCGCCGTGTGCTTCACAAGCAGCCTCGCCCCTTCGCGCAGCGGCTCCTCGCCCATCCAGCAGACCACCGCGACCAGCTCGCGCACCGCCAACGGCGCATTCGGCCCGCCTGCGATGAGGTCGCCCCGGCCCACGTCGAGGTCTTCGGACAGCTCGACCGCCAACGAACGCGGGGCGACCACGCGCTCGCTCGGCTCCCCCAGGACGTCGATGGCGCGGACCGTGGCGCAGGCTCCTTCGGGGAGCACCGTGACCACGTCGCCGACCTGCAGCGTCCCGCTCGCGAGCCTGCCCGCGTAACGCCGACCGCCGCCGGGCGGGCGGATCACTTGCTGGACCGGCAATCGGACGTCCGGGGAGCGCCCCGCCCCTTCGGACGGCTCGACCGATTCGAGCCGTTCCAACAGAATCGGGCCGTCGTACCACGGGGTCCGCTCGGAGCGGCGGACGATGTTGTCCCCGTCCTTCGCCACCACCGGGATGACCAACAGGTCGGGGATGCCGATCCGCTCAGCGAGGTCGTGCAGCTGATCGCGCACCTCGTCGAAGCGACGGGAGTCCAAACCGACCAGGTCCATCTTGTTCACCGCGGCAATGACGTGGCGCACCCCGAGCAAGTGCGCGATCACCGCGTGGCGGCGGGTCTGACGCACGACGCCGGCCCTCGCGTCCACCAGGATGACGGACACGTCGGCGGTGGAGGTGCCGGTGAACATGTTCCGGGTGTAGCGCTCATGCCCTGGGGTGTCGGCGAGGATGTAGTCGCGGTCCTCGGTGGAGAAATAGCGGTACGCCACGTCGATGGTGATGCCTTGCTCCGCCTCGGCGCGCAGGCCGTCGGTGACGGCGGCGAGGTCGATCTCGCCGGACTCCGCGGTCACGGCGGCGAGCTGGTCCTCGGGCAGGCTCCCTGTGTCATGCAGCAATCTGCCGATGAGCGTGGACTTGCCATCGTCCACAGATCCCGCGGTGGCGAGACGCAAGAGCTGACGAACTGGGGCTGTGGACTGCATGGATCTACAGTACCGGCGCCGGAGCCCGGTCCTGCGCACAAGCGCGGTGTCGGCCGGTCCGCCCACGAGCGGCGCCGAGGCGCGCCAGGCGGCTAGAAGTACCCGGCCCTTTTGCGGTCTTCCATCGCCGAAGCGGACACCTTGTCATCGGCACGGGTCTGTCCGCGCTCGGAAACGTTCGTCGCTTCGATCTCTGCGATCACTTCGGGGATCGTCGCCGCTGTCGAACGCACCGCGCCCGTGATGGTGAGATCGCCCACCGTGCGGTAGCGCACCGACGCCGTCTCGGACGGCTCGTCGGGGCCGGGCCGGAGCAGGTCCGACACTGCGAGCAGCATCCCGTCGCGCTCGAAGACCTCGCGCTGATGCGCGAAATACACCCCCGGCAGGTCCAACTGCTCCTCTTGGATGTATCGCCACACGTCCAGCTCGGTCCAGTTCGACAGCGGGAAGACGCGCACCGACTCGCCTCGCCGGATGCGGGTGTTGTAGAGGGACCACGGCTCTGGGCGCTGCGCCCTCGGCTCCCATTGCCCGTGCTCGTCGCGGAAGGACAGCACGCGCTCTTTCGCCCGCGCGCGCTCCTCGTCGCGGCGCGCGCCGCCGAAAGCGGCGTCGAATTTGCCCTCCGCCAAGGCGTCGAGCAGCGTTCTGGTCTGCAGTTGATTGCGCGAAGGGCCGTTCTCCACGACTCGGCCCCGGTCGATGGACTCCTGCACCGAAGCCACCAGGAGCTTGTGCCCCGCCTGCGCGACGCGGCGGTCCCGGAACTCGATCACTTCGGGGAAGTTGTGCCCGGTGTCCACATGCAGGACCGGGAACGGCAGCGGATTCGGCGCGAACGCTTTCTCCGCGAGCCGCAAGAGCACGATGGAGTCTTTGCCAGCCGAAAAGAGCAAAACCGGGCGCTCAAGCTCGGCGACCACTTCGCGGATGATGTGCACCGCTTCGGCTTCGAGCGCCGTCAATGCCGAAAGCTGGCTGGCCACACTAAGCGATCCCGTCGAAGAGCGAGGTCACCGAACCGTTCTCGAACACCTCTTGAATGGTGCGGGCGAGCAGCGGCGCGATGGACAAAACAGTGAGGCCGGGGAAGCGTTTCTCGGCCGGGATCGGCAGCGTGTTGGTGACGATGACCTCTTTCACCCCGCACGAAGAAAGCCGCTCGGCCGCGGGCGCGGAGAAAATGCCGTGCGTCGCGGCGACGACGACTTCTTTCGCGCCGCTCTCGTGCAGCAGGCGCACGGCCCCGGCGATCGTGCCGCCGGTGTCGATCATGTCGTCAAGGACCACGCAGGTGCGCCCCGCGACATCGCCGACCACGGTGTTCGAGGTGACTTGGTTCGGCACGAGCGGGTCGCGGGTCTTGTGGATGAAGGCCAGGGGCTTGCCGCCGAAGCCGTCCGCCCACTTCTCGGCCACCCGGACCCGCCCGGCGTCCGGGGACACCACGGCGAGGTCGTCCAGCGAGTAGTTCTGCTTGATGTACTCGCTCAAGGTGCCTCGTGCGTGCATGTGGTCGACCGGCCCGTTGAAAAAGCCCTGCACCTGGTCGGCGTGCAGGTCGACCGTGATGATCCGGTCGGCGCCCGCGGTCTTGAACAGGTCGGCGACCAGGCGCGCGGAGATGGGCTCGCGGCCTCGGTGCTTTTTGTCCTGGCGGGCATACGGGTAGAACGGCAGGATGGCGGTGATGCGTTTCGCCGAGCCGCGCTTGAGCGCGTCGATCATGAGCAGTTGTTCCATGAGCCACTCGTTCAGCGGCGCGGGGAAGCTTTGCAGGACGAAGGCGTCCGAGCCCCGGACCGAGTCCTCGAAGCGCACATAGCTCTCGCCGTTGGCGAAACTGCGGGCGACCTGCGTGCCGATCGGGACTTTCAGCTCCTTCGCGACCTCTTCGGCCAGCTCCGGGTGTGAGCGTCCGGAGAAGAACATGAGGCTCTTGCGATTGTCGATCCACTGCGCGGTCACGTCGTGCCTTCTCCTTCGTCTGCGCCGAGAGCTTCGGCCGCCGCTTCCGCGGACTTGGTCCCCGCTCGTTTTTCTATCGTCCATTGCGGGATATTGCGCTGTTTGCCGGCGGACACGGCGAGCGCTCCCGGCGGCACGTCCTCCTTGAGGACAGTGCCGGCTCCGATGTACGCCCCGTGTCCAACAGTCAACGGCGCGACGAACATCGTATCCGACCCGGCGCGCACATGGTCGCCGACGACGGTGGTGTGCTTGTTCACGCCGTCGTAGTTCACGAACACGCTGGAAGCCCCGATATTGCTGTGCTCCCCGATGACCGCGTCCCCGGCGTAGGTGAGATGGGGGATTTTGCTGCCGACGCCGATCTGCGCGTTTTTCGTCTCGACGAACGTCCCGATTTTGCTCTCCGCGCCGAGCACAGTGCCGGGGCGCAGGTACGCGAACGGGCCGACCTGCGCGTTGTCTCCGACAATCGCGCTGAGCGAATGCGTCCGGGAGACGATTGCCCCCGCTCCGACCAGGGTGTCTTCCAATGTGGTGTCCGGCCCGATCCACGCCCCCGCTTTGACCGAGGTCTCGCCCTTGAGCTGCGTGCCCGGTTCGATCCGGACGTCTGGTTCGAGCCGCACGCCGACGTCGATCCAGGTCGTCGCGGGGTCGACCACCGTGACTCCGGCGAGCATGTGCGCGCGCAGGATGCGCCGGTTGAACTCGGCGGCGAGGTCGGCGAGCTGCACGAGGTCGTTGCAGCCCTCCAGCGCCACGGGGTCCGGGGCCACGACGGCGATGACCGCGCGGCCTTGGCCGAGGGCGATCTCGACCACGTCGGTGAGGTAGCGCTCGCCTTGGGAGTTCGCCGAGCCGAGTTCCGGCAGCGCGGCCCGCAACAGCGAGGCCTGGACCGCGTACACCCCGGAGTTCACTTCGAGCACGCGGCGCTGCTCCTCCGTCGCGTCGCGCTCCTCGACGATGCCGGTGAGGGCGCCGCGGGGCGAGCGAAGGATCCGCCCGTACCCGTGCGGGTTCGCGACGACTCTGCTGAGGACCGAACCGTCCGCGCCGCTGTCGTGGTGGCTCCGCAAAAACTGGGCGAGCGTCGCGCCGTCGAGCATCGGGAAGTCGCTGTAGACCACGAGCACCGTGCCGTCGAACGGGGAGCCGTCGGGGTCGGGGGGGATCGCGGCGAGGCCGACGTCCGCGGCCCCGCCGGTGCCGTCGGGAACAGGCTGCACCGCGGTCGAAACCGGCGCGCCGACTATGCCGCCGACGCGCACCGCCTCATCGGCCACCGCCTGGCCCTGCGGGCCGACCACGACGACCAGATGCTCTGGGCGCAACTCCCCTGCGGCGCGCACAGCGTGCTCCAGCATGCTCCGACCGGCGATTTTGTGCAATGGCTTGGGGGTCTTGGACCGCATCCGTGTTCCTGAACCGGCAGCGAGAACAAGCACGGCGAGGCGGGGCCCAGAAGTCACCCCAGCAGAGTACCTTGTCAGCGCGAGCGCTTCAGGCCCTGGCGAGGATCGTGTCGAAGGCCCTTTCCAGGGCGTCGAGCAGCGGCGCGGCGCGGGCTTCGTCGGCGCCGAACCCGAACAGGTCGAGGTTCAGCCTGCCGTTGAACGTGGACACAAGATAGGAACGGTTTCGCGACGCGCCCTGCCCGGCTTTGCAGGCGAAAGCATCCGGCCCCGGGCTCGAATGGATGACGCCGTGCAGGTCTTCGAGCACGATGGAATCCGGAAGCTCGAACGGGGGCAGCACCCCCACATTGGTGATGAACACCGTGTCGGGCGCCGGCGCGCAAGCCGCGCCGGCGAGCTCGCGCACGGCGTCCATGGAACCGGACATTTGCAGAATGCTCTGCGCGACAAGGCCGCTTTCCAGGTCCGCGCCGATCTGGCTGAGCACTTGTTTGGCCCAGTCCAGCGGGTCGCCGCTGCGTTCGGCGAGGACCACGGCGGTCGAGCTCCCCGCGAAATTCGTCACCGCTGTGGGCTCAGTGATCGGCGGGACGACCCTGGCGCGCGCGTCCACCACGGAGCGCAGCTGGAAGACCAAGAAATCCGGAGCCCCTTCCAGGAGCAGCTCGGCGAGGACGGCGGCGGCGGACACGAGCCCGTGCATGGTCAGTTGCGCGCGCTTGCCGAGCCGGAGCAAGGCGGCGGTCTTCTCCTTGGAGAGGCGCAACCGCCCGCGCGCGACGGTCAACTCTCCCGGCGCGGCGGCCGCCACTGGTCCGGCGGGGCCTGGCGTTTGCGGCGGG